>PVMK01142822.1_pt1 | contig 12240 bp, 12 predicted proteins | sample 1853481 | NCBI WGS metagenome assembly PVMK01 (sample SAMN08533507, study PRJNA380276) | Marine sediment metagenome, whole genome shotgun sequencing project. | reverse complement strand
TACAAGATGGCGCTGACGTAGGGTCCGGTGCTGGCCAGCGATGCCTTTTCTTCCTCGGTGCGGGCGGTGCTCAGTACCATGAGAGTGTTGCGTTCACGCTTATCGTAATACTTGTCCGCCAAGTGTACACAGCCGCCGGAGCCGTTCTGATAGCTTTCCAGGACACGCAAATCGAGGGCTTTTTGGTACCACTCACTCATGGCCTGCAGGTCGTTGACGATTTCAACAAAGCCCACCATGCGCAGTCCGCATTCACCCGCCGGCTGGTTTGTAAATTCCTGCACTCTGAAAGTATCGTGGGTATATTCCATGATCTCGATCCAGCGTCCTTCTGGGTCGGCCATGACGAAGCCGTCATAAGTCGGGAACGGCTGGAATTCCTGCATCACGGTAGCGCCGTCGGCCTGTAATTGCTCGAAGGCTTTGCGGGCGTCGCTCACGATCCAGCAAATGTGGTTGTAGCCGTTGCCGTGTTTGGTGTACCAGTCCTGCTCGTATTTGAACTGGTAGGGAGGTGCTTCGAGCTGGATCTGGAACGCGCGGCCACCGCAACCGAGGAAAGTATAGTCGGCATGCCCTTCGTCAGCGATATGGAATGTGTCGCCGGTAAAGTAGCCGGTAATGCCGTGGTGCCATTTGAGATAAGGCCACATGTGATTACGAGGGTCCTTGTCATAAATGCACAGATGATGGATGGTGTAGTCGAGGTCTTTTGCAGAGGTCATGATTCACCCAAATAGTTTTGCTGCCGGAAATAGTTGATCCAGTGCAAATTCTAGGGGGAATGGAAACAACAGTTAATGATACTTCTGACCATTCATTTGATAGATGTGTACGTATTTTGATCTTGCTTATGCTGTTGCGCACAAATGAATGCTATAGGGTCAGATGTGTTATTTAAATCAGACCTGGTTCAGAATATATTGTTGTTTTGAACAGTTCAGCAAGAACCGTTCGTGGAGCACTATCGCATGTCAATAAACACCGTAAATCCAATGGACCGGTTTGCCGCCATCTTCTCGGGCGTCATCATTTCCGCGCTGGGCGCCATGTTTTACAACCTGTTGCCCCTGTTCCTGGGAACCGCCCAGGATTTCCGCGAGCTCAGCGATCAGGCAGTCGGAATTCTGAGTTCGAGCTTCTACGTTGGTTTTACATTAACAACTTCAACGGCCTATTTCTGGATCCGCAAATTCAGCTGGCGGGCCGTGACACTGGTCTCCCTGCCCCTGGCCGCCGCAGCCCTGGCGCTGGCGGGTTTTGCCCACAGTTATGCGCTGATGGTTGCCGGCATATTTATTTCAGGCGGCGCGTTCTCGGCGCTGTATGGTATCGGAACAACCGTACTCGGCGACACCAGCCATCCCGCGCGCTGGTACGGATTGAAAATTGCCAGCGAAGCAGTCCTTGGCGTCGTGCTGCTGTTGATCCTGCCAGGTGCAGTCATTGCGCACTGGGGTTTTGCAGGACTGACAGCCGCAATGGCGGCTACGGTGCTGGTTCTCGCCCCGCTGCTGCTTTGGCTGCCGGGGTCCGGAACCAAGGGTGTGGACAGTGGTGGTCAACACCAGGCGCTGACCCTGGTTCCCGAACTTCGTGCGGCCTTGTGGCTTGGGCTGGCAGGCGTGCTCCTTTTCCTGTTCAGTACAACGATGATCTGGGCATTTGTGGAGCGCATGGCCAACGAAGCCGGGTTCGATCCGGTGGCCACCGGAAATGTTTTGTCTTTGTCCCTGGTGTTTGCGGTTGGTGGCTCCATTCTGGCGATGCTGATGGGTGAGCGCTTTGGACCGGGCAAGCCGTTCGCTGGCGCCTGCCTTGCCTTGCTCCTGTCCTTGTTCCTGCTGGCGCGGGTCGATACGCTTTTTGATTATGGCCTGGCCGCTTGTGTGTTTACTTTTTCTTTTGGCCTGGGTATTCCTTATGCGATAACGGCTGTAGCCGACCTGGATATAGACGGGCGTTACGTGGTCCTGACCGTGCCGGCGATTGGAATCGGTGTGATGCTGGCGCCGGCAATTGGCGGTTATTTGACGGCAGCGAAGGGCTACGAGGCCATATTATGGGCCGGAGGCGTAGCAGATGCTGGCTGCGCTGGTCACTGCCCTGACCGCTCTGCGCATGGGATTGCCACATGCCCGGCGCACGCGTGAGAAAATGGGCCTGGATGCTCCTGACCCGATGCTCTGAACTTTCATACTGCAGCAGTAAAAGACTCGTGCACAGTCTGAGGGCGCATAATAGAAATTTGTCATAATATTTTGACAAATCAATTATATTTTCTTAGAATGTCATTCTATTATGACATATTATGATCAATATTTACGAGAGATTGGTATCCTGATCAAGCGATTGAGGGCAGAAAAGGGATGGACACAAGCGCAGCTTGCGCGAAAGGCCGCGGACCTTGGTGCTCCGGTCGTCCACCGCCAGGAAATCAGTCAAATGGAAAACGGGCAGTTCCTGGGCTCGGTGAGAAAACTCCAGGCTGTGCTGCGAACGCTTAGATATACGCTCACAGCCACGGTCGCCCGCAAGCCTCAACTGGAAGAACTGGAAACACTGTTTGGCGATGAAGATTGAAGGCCGGATAAAGCAACTAGACGTTCACACACCCAGTGGCAACTCGGGGACGATTGTTCAAAAATTCCCATTTCACGTTCAATTATGGCTCTGAAGCCAAAGTAGAAAACCAGGTCTCGATCACCATGGGGCTCAGGAATGAAAGTTATACGCGAGGAGCTTTGTTCCCCATATTTGAGATGAATCTCCCAGAGGGCTATGTCAGGCATTATGTAATTGAGCGGCTTAGAAAGGTAGCAACAATTGATGACATGTTGTTTTTAGCTCTGTCCGGGAATAACGGCATCGGCCGACTCAGCTACAAAACCGAACTCGTCGATGTGGAAACCAGCACGGCAATCCCGCTGGAATCTATCATTGCTTCTGGCAACAGTACTGCACTTTTTGCGGAATTGGTTGAGACCTACCTGTTACAAACTTCAGTGGGTGTCTCCGGGGTCCAGCCCAAGGTAGTCATACCCGAAGAGCGTGGCTCACTGGCGCTGCCAACATTGATAGTGAAAAGCGGCAACGCTGAATATCCCAATATTGCAATCAATGAATACGTCTGTATGTCGATCGCCAAGGAAGCCGGACTAAAGACGCCGGAATTTTGGAATACTGATGACCTGCAACTATTCATAACTCGCCGCTTCGACATCCTGGAATCCGGTGAAAAGCTTGGTATGGAAGACTTTTCAGTTTTAATGGGAAAACCGGGCGACAAGAAGTATGAAGGACGTTATGAAACCCTGCTCAGGGCCGCAAACCTCTATGAAGTGGATGTCACCGAAATGTTTGAGCAAATCGCATTGTCTTTGATCATTGGCAATGGTGACGCGCATCTCAAGAATTTTGCAATTCTCTACGAAAATATAAATGGCCCGTTCCAACTTTCACCTGTTTACGACGTTGTTTGCACAAGGCCCTATGGCGATGAGACTACTGCCCTGTCGATCAACAAATCACGAAACTACCCGTCGAGAACCTATTTGGAAAAAATGGGTAAACAGTTCGGCGTAAGAGAGCCCGGCAAAATTATTGATAGAATTGGCGACGCTGTTGGCGTCGTTTGCGGACAATACTCAGAAATTCTGGCTCAGTTGGGTGCACTGGAAGTACATACATCCATCATCAAAAATCGCGATTTGGTAATGAAAAGGTAAACAAAAGTAAAAGTTCAGAACTATCATTTATATGGTCAGAAGTGGTATTAAATTTACCTGTCTTCCATACTACACTCGCATGATGAAAATTCAGTGCGTTTCAGGCCAGACATTTGAGGAGAGCCCGTCATGAGTTCGTTCAAGGATAAATTGGTATTCATTACTGGTGGAGCTTCCGGTATCGGGAAGGCGATGGCAGAAAGTTTTGCATCTGACGGCGCTTTGGTATGTATCGGCGATATCGGTGATGGTACAGAAGTGGCAAAGGCCATAGGTGGCGCCTACTACAAGCTGGACGTTACCGACGAAGATAACACCCGGGCGGTTTACCAGGCGATTGAAGACGAACATGGCAAACTCGATGTGATTTGCCTGGTCGCTGGCGTTGCATTGGAAGACACCACGCTCGAAGAGCTTGATATGGGTAAAGCCCGGAAGATGATCGATATCAACCTGCTGGGCATGATACTGGGCCTTAAATACGGTACGCAGCACATGAAGGACGGCGGCGCTATTGTCACCGTGGGCTCTGCCGCAGGCGGCGGAATGACCGTTGCGATGCAGGGTGTTTATTCCGCCACCAAGGCGGGCGTACACTACCTGACCAGGACGGTCGCGATCGAACAAGGCGACCGCGGTATACGAGCCAACACATTGTGTCCGGCATCCATCGCCGGCACCGGTATGATGATCGATGAAGACGAGAGTCCGGAAGCCAAATTCTTTGGCGGCATCACAGCGCTGGGGCGCATGGGCCGGCCCGCCGATGTCGTCAATATGGCGAAGTTCCTTGCCTCCGACGAGGCCGGTTTTATCACAGGCGGTGAGTTCACCGTTGACGGTGGCCTGACGGCCGGGTTGTCCAACAGCCTGGTAGGCGCGCTATGGGGTGAATAAAAGAGGTAGGCGAGTTTGCTACTTTGATTTCGATGCGAGGCCTGCGCATCGTTTTTCTATGATTTTAACGACTGGTCCGGCACGAGAGGATCGCCGTCGGCAATTTCGCAAATGAAGCCAAGCAACTCTTGAGTATCAAACATCTGGAATCTCGTGCCTTGCAGCTCTCCACCACCAATCGCTGCAACATTCTGCTTATCCATATTCTCCAGGCACTTCTCATAATCCGAGGTGCCAAACATGACGTGATGGATACCCGGGCCGTGCTCCCTCAAGAAATCAGAATAAAGGCTGTGTTGATCCTGCGGTTCTATCAACTCCAGTTCAAGGTTGCCGAAATTTACCCAGGCTATTTTAGCTTTGGCCTGAATTGGTTTGCCGTTTTTGTGAAAATTACCGCCCTTGCCGATCGCGGTGTCGACCTGATTGATGTTCCATCTGTGAACGTGGAGTAAGTCGCGGTAGCCTTCAATGGCTTTGTTTACATCAGAAACGACGATGCCTATCTGGACAACACTGCTGAATAATGTTTCTGAGGTGACCATGGCATTCAACTTTTCCAGTCATCCCCCTCGTAGTCGATCAGTTCGACAGGGATTCCGGGTGTCTGAAGGTTACTGATCTTGTACATCTTCGCGCCTTCAACTTCGATTGCGGAAGTCACTTCCCAGCCCTGGGGACGCAATTTATCCATGGCTTTTTCCATGTTGGGTACGAAGAAACCGATCTCACTGAGGTGGCCGATTGCCTGGCCGACACCTGTGTCGTAACCGATTGCCTGAGCCTGCTCGAACTCCGAAAGCTCCAGATACATGTTGTGGTCATCAAGCCAGGCCACGCGAAACTCCTTCTCCTGATCAAAGGTCTCTCCACCCGGACTCAGGAAACCATCAATTCCGAAGGACTCGCGGAATAAATCGACCGCAGCGTCCAGATCCTCAACTCTGATGCACACGTGATTGAAGATCATCCGATTTTCACGCTTACTCTTTTTAGCCTGCGCCGCGTACTTGGCGAACATTGTTTCCATTGGATTCAGCTTACTCATCACTTTTCCTGGGTTGGTCTGTTGCAAGACCTAAGCTGCTACTACTTATTGCTGTGTGTAGAGATAAATTTTTCCACATTGTTTGGAAACCTGGACATCAAATGCCTCACCGGCACGGGACATGGGGAATTCGTGGGTGACCATCGCATCAATACCGCGTTGAACTATAGGGTCACTGAGTGCACGCACCAAACCTTCTCTGTCCTGAGCCCGCACATCGTGCTGACCGTTAATAGTTCGCGCCGGATCAAGCACGTGGTGCAAGGGACTAAAATCAATCCTGGCACCGGGTGTATGGCCACTGAAATTCATGGTGCCGTACGTCCGCAATGCCTCCATCAGTTTTTCCTGATAATAAACCACTCCGGAACCATCCACGGCGTGATCAACACCCTGGCCTTTAAAAGTCAGCGCTTTTACCTGTTCCAGCCAATCGTCGTCCTGGGGGTTAACAAAATATTTAACGCCCATTTTTTCCAGTAAGCCTTTGCGGTAAGGATTGCGAATCAATGCAATGACTTTGGCGTTGCGATACAAGGCGCTGATGATATGTCCCATTGCGATAAAGCCAACACCGCCAACCAATACCGTTTCTCCGGCTTTAACATTCATTATTTCCTGATTGGAAAAACCGACTCCGAAGGAACAGTTGCAAGCGGCTGCATGCTTGAAGGACACTTCATCGGGAATAACCGATAGATTACCCAAGGGTGCAAGGCGAAATTTCTCCATCGCAAAACCACCGGATTCACTTTCGTTACGGGCCTGAATGCCCTTCATGGCAGAGAAATCAACGCCGTGTATATCTGGATTACTCCAGTCACAGTAAGTTGGAGACATGCCATTTGAACAGGAGTAGCATGCGCCACAGTGCTCGCCCTGAAAAACAATAACGCGGTCGCCGACCTTGAACACTGAACTGTTATCCACGTCAACAATCGTTCCAACACCTTCATGACCGAGATGGCCGGGATCATCGTGGAATTCAAAATCGTGCTCCGCCCAGATACGGGAACCTTCCAGACAAATTGGTGCAATTTCAGTTTTTATAATGGCGTAGCCAGGCTTCCTGCTTGGATATGGGCGCTCCACCAATTCAAATTTACCGGGTTCGGGAATCGTAAGGACGATATTGGATTGGCTCATGGTCGATACTCCAAATTTATTTAACCAACGAAGGCGGTACTCGAACTCTCTTTAATCATGTTCTTAAACCAGTACTTGTTAATACAGTGTATGGTGGAATAACAACAATATTAATGATACTTATGACCTTTATTTGTATAGTTCTGACCTCTGACGGGCGGTTTCATAATGATATTTCTGACCCTATGCGATATAGTGCCGTCTCGTGACCCGTGCCAAAGGAGAATATTTCTGCACCCATGATGACGCAAGCAGTGATCGATATCCCTTCACGCCAGCAAGAAGAGAGCCGCATTGTCGTTAAGTGGCTGAATCGTCTTTATGAGTGCGTCCGGGATGAACCCGGCAATCTGTTTAACGAGGCCATTGACCGGTCCGGCCTCTCCCGGCAGGAACTTCGTGCTGGTGAAGGCCTGACCCAGGAGCATTTAGACCGGGTTATGGAATACGTCGGACGGAAGATTCCCGACCTCACATTCCGATTTTATTCCGAGGTTGAACTGCTGGACCTGGGCATGATGGGTTACGCCGTTCTCAGTTGCACCACTGTGGGCAAGGGACTGGAACTGATGGCGCGTTTTCTTGAATTGACTTCCGACCGTTATACCGAAAAACATTTTGTAGAACAGGGATTTCATGTCATCCAGCCATCGCCGACCTGGCGGCACCTGGGGGCGGATGTCAGCATTGCCGAAGAGTGCATCGCTGGCAACTGGAGAGCGATCAAACTCATGCTGGGACCTGAGGCTGATCTGTATGGCGCCAGTGCACACTTCGCCTATCCGGCGCCGGAGACAGCGCCGGCATACGAGTACTATTTCGCACCCTGTAAGGTCGTTTTTGATGCCGAAGTTTCCGAACTCCGCATTCCGCTTGACTGGCTGAACCGCCCGGTCACCACGGCCAACATGGTGATGTCGGATGTCACCCGCTCGGTATGTGACCGTATGTTGGGCCCCGGGCGACCCGGAGGCTCGATACGCCACGCGTGGTGCGCCGCCTGCTGATCAGCCGGCCCGGCCAGCACATGCTGCGTCTTGAAGAAGCGGCCGATGAATTGCACATGTCTACGTCGCACTTGCGCAACCGCCCCTACCGCGCCGGCACCAGTTACAAGAACCTCGTGCTGGAGGTTCGAATGGCTCTGGCCTCTCATTATCTCGAGTCAACCCACCTGACGATCCAGGAAATTGCCTACTTGCTGGACTATTCGCAACCGGGCCCATTCAGCCGCGCTTTCAAAAAATATCATGGCCATTCCCCCCGCGCCATGCGTGAACTCGCTACTGTCCCAATATCTGTCTAACGACGAGCGGGCGTTACCCGACCTGCCCGCCCGGAACCCATGTATTGTTGAAATGAAATACTCGTTGGTCATAAATGCAATTAATTGGGTCAGAAGTATCATTTAAGACCGATCCAAATCCACGTAAAGTTCGTCATCAAGCCGTGTACCAATTAGCGGACGGCCAAAATGATCACTCAACGTGGGAAAGAATTCATGAAACTGCAAAGCAAATTACAAGCCGGGACACGCATTACCTTACTGCTGGCTATACTCATTCTGGGAGCACCGGCATACGCTCAGGATGATGGTGATGAAGACACGGGCAGAATGCTCGAGGAAGTCATCGTTACAGCCCAAAAGCGTGAGCAGACCCTGCAGGAAGTCCCGTTGACCGTGACTGCGTTCAGCGGTGACTTTATTACTGAGAACGGCGTAGAGGACATACGCGACATTGCTGGCCTTACGCCCAACCTGTCAATCAAATCACGCGGAGAAACAGAAACCAGTGTGTTCATTCGCGGCATCGGTTCACAAGCGCCTGGCATTGGCGCTGACCCCGCCGTGGGCATTTTCATTGACGGCATGGTCGCCAGTCGCGGCACCAATGCAACGGCGGCGTTTTTTGACGTCGAGCGAATCGAGGTGGTGAAAGGTCCGCAGGGCACCCTGTTCGGACGTAACGCATCCGCGGGTGCGATCAGCATCATCACCAACAAGCCTGACCTTGAAGAAAGTTATGGGTCCGTGATGGTGGGAATCGGTGACCAAGGCCAATTGCGCGGACAGTTCATTGGTAACATGGCTGCCGGTGACCGTTGGGCCTTGCGCGTCGGCCTTAACTACAGCAAACGTGATGGCCTTTATTACAACGAACTCACCGATCAGGAGTTGCTGAATCGGAAAAGCACGAATTACCGCCTGAGCGCACTCGGCCTGATTACGGACACCTGGGAAATGACTTTCCTGGTCGAGGGAGTCGATTTCAAGAACAACGATGCTATCGTGACGAACGATGACGCATTCGCCAAGAACGTTCGCCAGAACCGGGCGCCGGACAAACAGAAGCTGAAATCCACCCGCTTTATCTGGACCAACACATGGGATTTCGGTGAAAGCATGCAACTCACCTCGATCACCGGATATTACGATCACGACGTCAACGTGACCCCGGTGGATGCGGATGAAACCGAATTTGAGATCATCACCTTTATCGAACCGCAAACCAACGAGACCTTCAGCCAGGAGTTACGTCTGAACGGCTCCTCCGACCGGATAGACTGGTTTGCCGGTGCGAGCTACCTCAAAGAAGATTTGGGTTTCACCACCGATATGGCTTATGACGAGGGTATCGTGCTGGACATTTTCGGAATTGGAGACTTGTGCATGGACCCGGCATTGCCGGCCTGCACGTCCCAAACCGAGACCCCAGAAGGCAAAAACAAAATAAAAAGCACCGCGATTTACGGCGACTTCACATTCCACATGACCGACCGCGTCAGCCTGACGGCGGGTGCCCGTTACACCAAGGACAAGAAGAAAATGTGGTATGACAGTCCCCCAACAGACGGCATTTTTGGCGTATTTGGCGAGGGTGTGACCGGAATCTTTACCGACGGGCGTGTTTACGGGGAAGATTCCTGGAGTTCTTTTGACCCGCGTATAGCGATCGACTTCGCCGCCACCGAAAACACGACGCTGTTCGGCAATATAGCCAAAGGCTACAAATCAGGCGGAATCAACCGGACGGTGCTCCAGCCCTTACCTGATCCACAGTTTCTCGATCCCTTTGACAAAGAGAAGGTAACCGCCTATGAAGTGGGTACAAAATCTTCTCTGCTCGATGGCCGGGCTTCACTGAACTTTTCTGCATTTTATAATGACTACAAGGACTACCAGTTGGAAACCTTTACTCGCGGTCTGCCGCGGGTCCTGAATATCGGCGACATCACGAGCAAGGGCATCGAATTGGAAGGGCGTGTGCTGGTGACCGATAATTTCGAACTGGCCGGCACCTATGCTTACCTCAATTCAAAGGTCAAAAACAGCCTGGACCCGGCCCTGGTCGGCAACAGGACTCCACAATCACCCAAGCATTCGGCTTCGGCCCAGGCACACTACTACATTCCAATCAGCTCTGGTGAATTTAAGCTGAGCGGTATATTAACCTACAGCGATGATTTCTGGTTTGACATTGAAAATGGACTGGAACAGCCCTCGTATACCAAAATCGACTTGCGCGCAGGATACACGGCCAGCTCTGGGCGCTGGGGGATTGCGGCATTCGCCGACAACGTGAACGACGAGGAGTATTTCGCCGAAAGGTTCGTGTTCCTGGACGTAGCCAACCGTCGTGCTCCCGGCCGCCTGTGGAGAGTCGAAGCTACGGTGCACTTCTAGTCGTCACCTGACTGAACAGAGCAGCAGCCATGAACAAGACAGCAAAAACCGTGACCGCATCCAGTACAACCGTCGATAGCCGGTTTCCAATCCAGCAAGTGCTGGATCCGGCCGGCAAGCTGGTAGCCGATATACCAGGCCTCGACGACGATCAGTTGATCTCGCTGTTTCGCCACATGGTTCGTACACGGACCTTTGATGAAAGCGCGCTGAAACTGCAGCGCGTGGGACGAATCCCCGCTTACTACCCCTGCGCAGGTATGGAGACCCATGTTGCGGTACCGGCCGCGCTGGAAGAAACGGACTGGGTATTCTGCGCCTATCGCGAGCAGGGCGTACGCCTGGCACGTGGTGTACCGGAGGTTCAGGAACTGGCCTTGTGGCGCGGCATGCCTTACGCCACTTGGAACCCCTAACGAATACCGGATCACGCCGATGAACGTCACCATCGGCACCCACATTCCACAGGCGACCGGCTACAGTTATGCTTCACGCATGCTCGGCCGTGACGAAGTCACGGTTGCGCTTTTCGGCGATGGTGCGACTTCAGAGGGTGATTTTCATGCCGGCTCTGAACGCGGCCGGGGTTTGGAAGACACCCACGGTCTTTTTCTGCCAGAACAACCTTTATGCCCAGTCCACTCCCGCTGAACGAACAAACGGCGTCCGAGACCCTGGCGCAAAAAGCGCTGGCCTATGGATTCGAGGGTGTACGCGTCGACGGTATGGATGTGCTTGCGGTGTACGCGCTGTTAAAGCAGCCGTGGACAAAGCTCGTTCCGGCGGCGGCCCGACGCTGATCGAGTCATTGTGTTATCGCTACTCTGCGCACTCCACCTACGATGGAACCCCGGTCTACCGCACCCGTGATGAAGAAGGTGAGTGGCTGGATCGTGATCCCCTGATCCGTATGCGCAGCTTCCTCGATTCCCGCGGACTGAGTGCCGGAGAAATCGAGGCGGAAGAGAAAGAACGCACAAAAAAGGCCGTGTCGGCCGCCATTGATCAGCTGGAAAACACTCGCTTCCCCCGCGCGACAAGGTATTTCGCTCGGTGGCAGTGAAAATGCCGCCCCGGCTGGTAGAACAACTGGCGCAGGAGCAGCGCGATGCCGGTGAGGAAGTCACGGAAATTGCGGCAGAACACCGCATGCAGATTACCGAGGACCCGGAATTACCGGCAGAAACCGCCTCCATGACGCTGGTCGAAGCGCTCAATTCCGCCCTGGATCACGGTCTGGCTACGCAGGAAAACCTGCTGATCCTGGGCGAAGATGTTGGCCGCGAGGGCGGCGTATTCCGCGTCACTGCTGACTTTTACGAGAAGTACGGCAAGGAACGCCTGCTGGACACCCCCCTGTGCGAGATCGGCATTGCCGGCGCCGCCGTGGGCATGGCCATCGCCGGTGCTAAACCGGTAGTGGAAATCGAGTTCGCGGGTTTCAGTTACACCTCTTTTGACCAGATCATTTTTCACATCGCCCGTTATCCCTGGCGCACCTTTGGCGCTTTCAAAATGCCCAGTGTGATCAGGATGCCGGGCGGTGGCGGCCACGAAGGTTACGAAGGCCACTCTGATGCAGCCGAAGCCTTCTATGCCCACGCACCGGGCGGCCTGAGTGTCGTTTACCCATCCAATCCGCGTGATGCGAAAGGCCTGATGGCCAGTGCGCTGAAGAGCGAGGATCCGGTGGTATTTTTTGAACCGGTAGCACTGTATTTTACCAAGCAGGATGG
>PVMK01115327.1_pt1 | contig 12240 bp, 13 predicted proteins | sample 1853481 | NCBI WGS metagenome assembly PVMK01 (sample SAMN08533507, study PRJNA380276) | Marine sediment metagenome, whole genome shotgun sequencing project. | reverse complement strand
GACTCGGTCTCGCGATAGGAATAGCACTCGTATAGACGCGCAGGGAGGAATCGTGTGAAAACGGCCGCGCCTAACCCATCAATCAAGCGGACCGAAACCCGCGCGTTGCGCGGCCTCCGTCCGCTTATTTCCATCCGTTAGGCCATCTCACATTCAAGGAATGATAAATTCGCGATATGGCTCTACCAGAGATTAAACGTGCGGAAGCCGAGCGGGATCTTAAGAAATTCTGTGCGGAACACGTGCCGCCTGAGTATCGGGATCAAATCCGCCATACCTACAAAATTCGTGGCAACGACATCACACTGATCGAAAGACGTCCCCCATGGAACAGAATCGGGACTGAGTGGACCAAGCTACCTATTGCCCGGTTTCGCTACGAGCCCGAATGCAATGGTTGGTCAGTCTCATGGCAACGCGCAAACGGCCGATGGTTGTATTGCGACTGGATTGGTGAGACGGCCAGATTCGGGGAAGCCCTTGAAGAGGTCAAGCGCGATCCTCACGGAACGTTCTTTGGATAGTCGGCCTAACAACTCATTCCAGCGGACCCTCACCCCTGCGGGGTTCGGTCCGCTGAATTCGAAACGTTAGGCAGGGCCAAGAGCTACAGGAGATTGGCACAAAAAATGACCCGCAGAAGCCCCGTTACCGATCCTGACGAGATCCGAAGACTGGTTACCAAGCACGGGCGATGGTGGCATGAGATAGAACTGGCTCCAGGGATCATCACTCCTGGCGATGACTCCAATCGAAAGAAGTTGCCGATCCTTGATCAGATTGGCCTTCCATGCGAGTTGGAAGGCTTGCGTGCCCTCGATGTCGGCTGCTCGGACGGGTACTTCTCTTTCGAGCTTGAAGCCCGCGGAGCTGAAGTGGTAGCGATCGATTTTGTTCCTGACACACACACTGGTTTCGCGACTGCAAGACACATCCTCGGAAGTGGTGTCACCTACCAATTGGAAAACGTCTATGGTCTGAACCCTGAAGATTATGGCTACTTTGACATCGTTCTCTTCCTCGGGGTGCTGTACCACCTTCGAAAGCCGCAGGCTGCACTCGATGCGGTCCGGTCAGTCATGAAGCCCGCCGGCCAGCTCTTCGTCGCCACCTTCCTTATCGATGACCACATCGTCCTTCCCGATGGCTCTGTCACGACACTCGAAGCACTGAATCCAATCTTGAAACAAATTCCTCTTTGGCAGGCGTACCCTGGGGGCGAACTCAACGGTGATTTCACCAATTGCTTCGCTCCCAATTTCCGTGCGCTTCATGTTGCGCTCGAGGAAGCACAGTTCCGCGTCGAAGCATCGCAGGCGCGCCCTGGTGCTGGTTTTGCCCGCGCTGTCGCGGTGAATGATGAGCTCGCAGAGAAGTACCGTGTTCTCGATGCGCGAATCCACGAAACACCGTTTGATCCTTCTGTCCCATATTATCTTGACGAGGAAGGTGCTAAACACGATCTGACAGGTCGACGTCCCGACAACCAACCAATCGGGAAAGAGTAGTCATTTAGAAATGGTCTGGTTGCCTGCGCAACGTTTGAGGAATCGTATGGATCACTGGCCTAACAGGCTCATTCCAGCGGACCGCAACCCGCGCGAGCGCGGCCTGCGTCCGCTGAATTCGTATCGTAAGGTAATCAAGGAGATGGCAGAGTCATCACGAACCACCCAGGAGCGCCGAGTTCGGGCCTCCGCTCAGCCGCCAAAACCACCGTTTGGCCGCTCGAACGACCGCTTGACCGCTGAAACAACCGTTCGGCCTCAGGACTCAAGAATGGTCTCACTTTCATGTTCCGCTCTCGTCAAAGGAAAGGTCCAACCTGCACGTCCCGCGCTGGGCACCACCTGCTTGAATGCCATACCGTTGACAGCGCCTAACACCTCATTCCAGCAGACTCGGGACCGCGGCGGCCGCGGTCCGGGTCCGCTGAACTCGAATCGTTAGGCTATCTGAGCCAAGACATGATTGGCGTATTGGAAGCCTAGAAGGCACAAAAAAGCGTATTGCAGCAAGATCGGTGGTGCGTGTCGCCGTAGTCCTCGCCGAGGCTGGCATGGAGCATCGCAAGGTCCAAGACCAGGGCATTGTTTGCTGATACGCTTCTTCAACGGTTGGAAGGAGGACCCATGTCGCTGCTCAGCCTGCTTCTCTACATCCCACTCCAGGTGTTGTTCATCCCCATGGCCATTGTGGGGGTGGTGCTGGTGGCCTACAAGCAGATGGTCGTCAGCAAGCGGCTCGGCGTGTCGCAGACGGCCATCGAGGTAATCAATGGCCGCTGGACCATGCATGTATTCGGCATGCGGGAGGACGAGGCGACTGCGAGACTCGCCGCGACCTTGCCCAACACCTCGCTGCTGGGCCTCTGGCTCGCCCTCTTCCCGCTGTGGGTAAAGTACAAGCTGTCGGGTGAGGTCTTCCTCTACCCGCGACGAGTCGAGGAGGGCTCCGAGACGCTGGGTGAGTTGGTCATCGCGCGAACCTTGTACTTCGACCGGGTCATCGACCGGGTGCTCGGCGACGTGGGACAGTTCGTGCTGTTGGGCGCGGGCTATGACACGCGCGCCTATGGCCCGTTCCGCCGCGAAGGCATCGTCCTCTTCGAGCTGGACCAGGAGTCCGTCCAGGACCACAAGCGCATCATGACCGCCCGCGCGGGCATCGACACTGCCGATGTGCGCTTCGTCGCCGTGGACTTCAGCGAGGACGATGTCTTCGAGAAGCTCGCAGAGGCTGGCTACGACCCGGCCGTGAAGACGATCTTCCTCTGGGAGGGCGTCACGCTCTACCTCAAGGAGGAGGCCGTTCGCAAGACCATGAGGCATGTGCGCACACACTCTGCGCCGGGCAGCGTGCTGCTCGCCGACATCTACGCCGACCGCATGATCAAGAAGGGCAAGTCCGCAGTGGGCTCCAAGGCGCTCGACTACACGAACGAGGGCTTCGGCTTTGGCCTTCCCTTCTCTGCGGGACACGAGGCAGCGCTCAGCAGATTCGTCGAGAGCGAAGCGCTGACGGTCGGCGAGACCTTCTTCATGGGGAGCGCAAGCGACAAGGGACCCTTCATGGTCGTGGTCGAAATGGTCGTGTGAGGCTTCCTCGAGCCGCCGACGGCGTTGGCGTGGCCCAGGGCGGTTTGGCGTCGTAAGGGATATTAATCGAGCGAAGGACGGATAGCTTGGGTTCAGATTTGAAGTGCGATACTGACATTCTGTGTCCAACGCCCATCGCAACCATCACAAAACAAGCGACTTGATGCCTAACAAATCGCTGAAGCGGACCGGGGCTCGCGGCGAGTACATTGCGTGTCGGCTCGGAGCCGCCAGCAATGTCCTCGCCCCGTCGGCGCAAGCGCCGAACGCCCCGTCCGCTTAGCTCAAGCGTCAGGCGGACAAGCAAGAGGTGAACGAATGGTGTCCAAAATCAAGCACATCGAGATCGCCGGTGTTGATGGGTACAAGCTCCAGGTTTTCTACGGAAAGCTTTTTGGCTGGGGCATCTCACGCAGGGAGGTGGGCGGCTTCGACTATCATGACATAGATATTCCAGGGGCGCTCACAGCCGGCATTCGTCACGAACCGAAGGGCGAGCCTGAAATTGTAATCTACGTGGAAGTGAACGATCTAGACCGTTCGGTTGAGAAGGCTGAGGCGCTTGGCGGGAGCATCCGTATTCCTCCGACGCAACATGGCAGTCTTCGCTTCGCCCTCATCGAAGATCCGGAGGGTAACCCAGTAGGATTGACCGAGCAACCAGTTGGAGAATCAGGCGCCTAACACCTCGTTCCAACGGACCCAAGTCCGCACGTTGCGTGGCCCCGGTCCGCTGAACTCGAACCGTTCGGGGGAGGATACCTCGGACCTCTCGAGGTGAGGATGAGAATATGAACACGAGTCAGAAGGGATCCAGCACACATGGGCACCAGCAGCGGCGAAGGATGACTCTCGCCCAGTACATCCGCCGGCGTAACGGTCTGCCTGTAGGTTCTTCCGGCTCACTCCGGAATATGTTTCACCGCTCTTTAGGGGCTGGATCCTTTGCCGGATTTTGGCAGTACTGGAATCCTATTTGGGGATACGGATTGTCCAGGTATGTGTATTCGCCGTTGAAACGAGTTTTGCCATCGACAGCCTCACTCATCATGACGTTCGTGGTCTGCGGTGCCCTCCACGACCTGGTGATCATGGCCGTTCGGGGATCCGTGACATTTCTTTTTACGCCCTGGTTTTTCCTTCTCGGCGTTGGGGTGGTGTTTGGACGTGCGGCTGGATTGGATTTTTCGAACAGACCGTGGCTGGTCCGTGCGTGCATTAATTTCACCTATGTCGGCGCTTGCCTTGGCGTGACGCTGATAGCAAGGCGTGTCTTCGCGATTCCGTAGGTCCAATAGAGGCGCAGAATTGCTCGACCTGGTGCTGTGCCGATGGCCCGCCTAACAACTCATGCCAGCAGACCCAACCCTGCGGATTGCGCGGTCTTGTTCCGCTGAACTCGAACCGTTGGGCAGCTCATCGGCACTGGCCCGCTAAGGTACACTTCGCGCATCGAGAAGCCTCAGGAGGTCATCATGATTGGATACGTGACATTCGGAACCAACGACATAGACCGTGCGGCTGAGTTTTATGATGCTCTTCTTCAAGAGATCGGAGCGAGTCGCTTTATGGAAGCAGAAGCGTTTATCGCGTGGGCTGTCGCTCCCGACCAGCCAGCACTGTCCGTAACAAAACCGTTTGATGGCAAGGCCGCCAGCGTTGGAAATGGTGTCATGGTTGCCCTTGTTGTAGACAGCCACGAAAAGGTCGATGCCCTTCACCAGAAGGCCATGGATCTTGGGGGAAAAGACGAGGGCGCACCCGGTCCACGTGGAGACAGTGGGTTTTACGCCGCCTACTTCCGAGACTTGGACGGCAACAACCTCAATGCATTTTGCATGGGTTAGAGCTTCGCCTGCCAGCAAATACTCAGTCTTGACGCCGCGGACCCCGGTCGCTGTGCGCGGGCCGGCCCGCTGTATTCGAACCGTCGGGCGCGACTACCGAATGGTCAGACCTGATGATTGTTGAAACTCCTCGGCTGCGGCTTTGCGAGCTGACGGTTGAGGATGCTGAGTTCGTTTTCAGGTTAGTGAATGAGCCGTCGTTCCTGTCGAACATCGGTGACAAGAGGGTGAGAAATCTGGATGACGCGAAGCAGTTCATCCTGGAAGGACCCTGGACGCGCCAAGAGAGGCACGGCTACGGTCAGTTTCTGGTTGAGCTGAAGGAGCGCGGAGTTCCAATTGGTATTTGCGGACTCCTATACCGGAAGTCTCTCGATGTATCAGATGTTGGGTTCGCCCTTCTGCCGGAGTATTGGAAACGTGGGTATGCGTACGAGGCTGCTGATGCGGTGTTGAAGTACGGCCATTCAACATTGGGAATCGACGGAATCGTCGGGTTGACCTCAGAAGAAAATCTCGCCTCAATCAGCGTTCTCCAAAAGTTGGGAATGAACTTCGAGAGAATCGTCAAAATGTCGGCCGATGATCCGGGCACCGTTCTCTACTCTTGATCCTCTCCTTTAATCACGTTGCTTTTCTCGTGATAGCCCTTGTTGGCGTTTGACTCGATATGAGAGATCTGCGATCAGCTCAGGATTGGCTCGGCACCCGCTCCACCGGACCCGAGATCCCCGGCTACGCGCGAGCCAGCCCGCTGAACTCCAGACCAGAAGCTGGCTTACGAAAGCCGGCGACGCGCGTATTCTATTTCTCGAAGGAAGCACATCAGGGTCATGATCATATGGTTTAACGAGCACTTCAACCTTCCAGCTGCAGAGGTTTACTCCTATTTCCACACCCCTGCCGACTGGACTCGTTTGTACGGCTTGGCCGGGGATTCAAAGGACCTTGGTGATGGTTGGTATGCGATCGCCTTGAAGCACTTTCCTTTTCCGCTCGTGGCAAAGAATACGGATCAGGAAGCGAACAAGGTGGTCCGGTGGGTTTTTCGGGGGTTCTGGCGTGGCCGAGGAGAGGTACGGTTCGTCGAATCCTCAGATGGAGTCACGGTCGAGGGTTTCGAAGAGATCGCTGTTCGATACCTCTTCTTTCTGTCACCTCTCTTCGAGCGGTTATTCCTTGAACTGAGGTTTCGTGCAATTTGGGAAATCGGGTGGCATCGGCTGCGCAAACTTGGAGCTTCGAGGGGCGAGACGGCCTTGTGATGCTGGCGTTCTTAGCGCGCGAACGATCGGAGAACAGGGTGACCCACAAAATGACCACGACGAAAAAACGAGAATTTACCTTCTGGGCATTGCAGGGCCCCGGATGGCTTCTGCTGATCTGGCTGATGTATGCACAGGGCATCTCTGCATTCGGTTACGAACTGGGTGTGGCGATGGGCACACAGGAGCCGGTGGAGAAGATAACCGAGGTCGGGGCGGCGTTTTGGTACGGATTCGCGGTCGGTGACCTCCTGACGTACATCCCTATTCTCTGTGTTGGGCTAATTGGCCACTGGCGCAGCAAGAATTGGGGCCGAATTGCCCTTGCGGCAGCACTGGGGATCACTGTGTATTGGCCGGTTGTATCGCTCGCGGCGCTGGTCGATGCTCGGGACGCTGCCGGATGGAACGTCACCAGCGAAGGGCCGTACTGGGTTGTGTGTCTTCTGATCGCAGCGTGGGGCGCATGGGGACTGTGGTCCCTCCTGAGGCAGTCCCAGGGAGAGAAGCTATGACGACTCGTCGTACGGCCTGCAGCTGTGGACACCTCAACACTGTCACCAAGGGCGAACCAGGGTGATCGTGAGGATTTTCAAATGCTGCACATATTTGTCGATGCTGACGCGTGCCCGGTCAAAAAGGAGGTGTACCGGGTTGCAGGCCGATACCACCTCGACGTCACATTGGTGGCCAACTCCTGGATGCGAATTCCGAGTGAATCATGGATCGTGCTCGAAGTTGTAGGGGGCGGATTCGATGCGGCCGATGACTGGATTGTCGAACACGTGCAACCTTACGACGTCGTGATCACGGCTGACATTCCGCTTGCGAGCCGCTGTCTGAAGGAAGGCGCACGCGTAATTGGTTCAACCGGAAAGCCGTTCACGGACAACAACATCGGTCAGGCTGTCGCAACGCGGGACCTGTTGTCAGAGCTTCGCGGCGCAGGTGAGATCACCGGTGGGCCGCCACCGTTGGAGAAACGTGACCGATCACGTTTCCTTCAGAAGCTGGACGAAGTGATTCAATCAATCCGTCGCGAGCACCCGCAAGGCTGACAGCCCAGCCCCTTGAGGTGCTACGAGATGATTGAAACGACTTTCTGCCGTACAATCCCCGTGATGCCCAAGAGTGAATCCAGAGACCGTGACGTCGTCGTAGGCAGGGTTGGCCGCATTCTCTTCACCAACGATGAGAACGGCTGGTGTGTGCTTCGCTTGGAACCCGACGACGCGCCGACATTGACCGCCATTGGTCCGTTGCTCGGGGTTCGCCCAGGGGACGAGTTACGGTTGAGCGGGCGCTGGATCAACCACGCCAAGTACGGCGAGCAGTTCGAAGCCGAGTCCTATGTCCAGGTCGCGCCGTCGACTCTGGACGGCATTCGCCGGTTCTTGGGGTCGGGGAAGGTCCGGGGTCTTGGAGAAAAGCGAGCGGCGCAGGTTGTCGAGGCCTTTGGACTCGAGACCCTCGAGGTCATCGAAAACGACCCCGACCGTCTGCTCGAGATTCGCGGCATCGGGCATGCGACCGTAGATCGTATTCGCGACTCTTGGGATCAGCATCGCGGCATCCAGCAAATCATGATCTTCCTCACCGGCCACGGGGTCGCCCCCGGGGTCGCCGTCAAGGCATTCCGCCGCTATGGGCCGGGGGCGGTCGATGTCGTCCGTTCGAACCCCTACCGGCTGGCCGAGGAGGTATTTGGCGTTGGTTTTCTGACCGCCGACCGAATCGCCCGCCAGCTCGGGGTTCCGGCCGACGCTCCTGAACGCCTCGAGGCCGGGGTCCTGCACACCCTCAACGAGGCGTCCGTTCAGGGGCACGTCTTCCTGCCGGAGGACCAGCTTCTGAGCGCCGCGGCCACCCTTCTCGAAACCGATCCGGAGCGCATGCCCTCGGCCCTGGCCGGTCTGGTGGCACGACAGCTGGTGGTCGTGCACCCACGAACCGACGAGCCGCCCGCCATCTACATCCCCCGTCTCGAGCGGGCCGAGGCCACAGTCGCCCTCGATCTGGCCGAATTGGTCGGCACTCCCCCTCGAGGGAACCCCATCATCATCAGCACCGCCGTCGCCTGGTACCAGGGGCAAGCCAACATCCATCTCGCCCCCCGCCAGCTCGAGGCATTGGCCGCGGCCCTGACGGAGAAGGCCGTGGTGATCACCGGCGGCCCCGGAACCGGCAAGACCACCCTCATCCGAGGCGTCGTCCAGATCCTCGGTAAGAAAGACCTTCAGGTCGTGCTCGCCGCCCCTACCGGCCGGGCCGCCAAACGCCTCACCGAGGCCACTGGTCTTCAGGGGCGGACCATCCACCGCCTACTCGAGTTCACCCCCATGACCCGCGCCTTCAGCCGCAACCGTGATAACCCCATCGAGGCGGACTGGCTGGTGATCGACGAGATTTCGATGCTCGATATCGAGCTGGCGGCGGCGCTCCTCGAGGCGGTTCCACCTAACTGCCGCCTCGTCCTGGTCGGCGATGCGGACCAGCTGCCCTCCGTCGGTCCCGGCAACGTCCTCGCCGACCTCATTGTTTCGGGCACCCTTCCGGTGATTCGGCTCGACCGGGTATTCCGCCAGGCTGAACGCAGCCATATCGTCGACAACGCCCACCGCGTCAATTCCGGACACATGCCGCTCACCGACTCCAATCCGGACGAGAGCGACTTTTTCTTCGTCACCAGGGACGACGCCGAGGAAGCGGCCGAACTCGCCATCGATTTCGCCGCGCGGCGCATCCCCGAGCGCTTTGGGCTCGACCCGGTGTGGGACATCCAGGTGTTGTCTCCCATGCACCGAGGCGTGCTCGGCGTGACCCGTCTCAACGAACGGCTCCAGGCTCAGCTCACCCCAGGGGGTCGCGAGCTCGCCGTCGGCTGGCGGCGCTTTCGGGTCGGCGACAAGGTCATGCAGGTCCGCAACAACTACGAGCTCGATGTTTTCAACGGCGATCTCGGTCAGGTGGAGGCCATCGACTTCGGCGAACGCGAGCTGACGGTGCGCTTCGACGACCGTCTGGTGGTGATCCCGCCGGACGATCTCGATGACGTTGTTCCCGCCTACGCCTGTACCATTCACAAAAGCCAGGGCAGCGAGTACCCGGCGGTGGTCATCGTGCTCCACCATCAACACCACATCATGCTGCAGCGCAACCTGCTCTACACCGCGATCACCCGCGGCCGCCGCCTGGTGGTGATCGTTGGCTCCAAGAGAGCCCTCGGACGGGCAGTCCACAACGCCACAGTGCGCACGCGCCACACCCTGCTCGCGGAGCGACTGCGGGAGGTGGCGCGAAGCATCGCGTGATTCAGGGTTCAGGGTTCAATCAGGCGGGATCCCACGGATGCTGTAGGCGGGTCGTTTACGGCCCGCCCATGGGGGCCGACACGATCTTGGAGCTCCTCGTTACCCGGGACGTCCTTGTGGCGGGCCCTGAAGGACCCGCCTACGATTCCTTGCGGCTACCGCGTCCCGTACACGGGAGGGATGGGTGGTCACTGGTCAGCCCCGTGCCGCTGCCTCTATCCTTCGCCGCGCCGATGGTGAGGAGACGAGACTGAGAGCCCGGTCGAGCCGAGACCCTTCGAGGTCACCGCGGCGCGCGAGAATCCCGAGGCACCATCGCCTGTCGAGCTCGCGGTTCAGGGTGGCGACGAGATCGAGGGCATCGTCTCTACTTTCTGGAATCCCTGCCTCGAGGAACGTCGCAAGGGCTCGCCGTCGTGCCCAGCCATCCTCGAACGCCTCGACCAGCGCACGCAGGGTCTCGACACTCGACCCGGCAAAGCCGGACAGCTCACGGCGCAACACGAGGAGCCGGGAAAGGACCGGCGGTTCCGCAACCAGCGCACCCGATACGACCTGCCCGTCAAATCGCCCCAATCCCGAATCATCTGCGGGCGGAGGCATCCCTGCGCGAGGTGTGGGCACCGCCCGGTGAGTCGGGGACGCGGTCTCCCATCGGCTCCAGTCGACGATCGGAGGGACGCGAGGCGAAGGCTCGATCTCCGGATCCGGTTCGGGGGGCGTTTCCGGTTCGAGTTCCGGCGGAAGTGGCGAATCGGCCTCGAACTCGGGATCCTCACCGCCCTCATCTTCATTGTCTTCTTCGAGGGCGCGGAGGGCCGCCAGCACATCTTTGGGGCTCTCTTCGATGGTGGGTTCAACCACCGGTAGCTCCCCAAACGCCCCGCCGACCTCTTCGTGGTCGTCCTCTCCGACATCTTCGGGATCTGCGAGCAGATCGGCCGCCAGCTCGATGCCTTGCGTGACGGCCTCGTCGCGCCGCAGAGGATCCCGCACGGCGGAGAGCAGCTCGCCCACCGCCGCACCGTCGGTGGAACGGGCGTTGGCGAGGACCCGCAGCAACATCGCCGGCGCCAGCCCTCCCCGCCGCTCTGCCAGGCCCTCGAGGATCTCTTCGGCGCCGTCGAACCCGGCGTGGTTGGCGAGCAGCCGGCGGTCGGTCGGGCTGAGCTCGCGGAGCGTTCGCCACCCCCTCACCAGGATCCTGGCCTGCTGGAGCGGCGACCCTGCGGTCTGCAGCTCGAAGAGCAGAGTGTTGAGCTTGCGCGAGGTGCTCATCTAATCTTCACCGAACACCTTGCCAGTGTCGCTTGCCTTGGCTTTCGCCCTGCCACCCTCGATGCTGTCGGCCACCACACCCGGCAGACGCGAGATGTTCTGCAGGAGGTCTTCGAGATCGACCCCGGAGAGCTGCTTCATAATCGGGCCGAGCTGGGTCATGACCTGGATCACGTCGTCGGTGAGGCGTGCGGCGCCGGTGCCGTCGCCGGGGCCGCCACCGGTCGAGATGATGGTGGTCTCGCCGGCCCGCGCGAGCGGCTCGGAGACCGCGGCCGCGATCTCGGGCAGCACCTTGAGGGCCTCGATCGAGAGGCCGGCCTCGTTGTAGAGCTTGAGAGCCTCGGCAAGCTTGCGCCGCGCTTCGGCCTCGGCCTCTCCCTTGGCCAGGATGGCATCGGCCTCGGCGAGACCAATCTGTCGACGCTGCACCGACTCGGCCTCGGCCTTGGCGATGCCCTCGGCCTGGAGGGCTTTGGCCGCCTGCTCGCGGCGCATCCGTTCGGCCGCAGCCTCCTGCTCGACGGTATACTTCTTGGCATCGGCGAGCCGCTCGGCCTCGTACTTCTTGGCGTCGGCCTGCTCGCGGATCTGCGCGTTGAGCTCGAGCTTCTGGCGTTCCACCTCCTGGTCGGCGATCCGAATGTTCTGGACCTTGAGCTCCATCTCGCCAGCTTTGACCGCCAGTGCGTCGGCGACGTCAACCTCCTTGCGGATGGACGCTTTCTTCATGCTCAGCGCCTTGTCGGCATCGGCGATCTCGGTGTCGACCCCGATCCTCTTCTGCTCCTTCTTCTGCCGCGCCTGCTCCTCCTCGATGGCGGCATCGCGGTCTGTGTTGGCGGTGGCGATGCGCGCGTTCTTCAGCGCCTCCTGGATCTTCGGCTGGCCGAGGGCGTTGAGGTAGCCCTCGTCATCCTGGATCGCTTGGAAGACAAAGGAGCGGAACTCAAAACCCATGCCCTCGAGATCCGAGTGCGCTTCATCGCGCACCTTGTCCTGGAAGCTCTTCTGCTCTCGGTACAGCTCCTCGACTGTGAGCGTGCCGACGATGCCTCGGAGATGGCCGGCGACGGTCTCCTTGATGGTGGCCTGGATGTCGTCCACCGGCATACCGAGGAAGCCCTCGGCTGCGCGCCGGATGTGGTCGACGTCACCCTGGACCTTGACCTGAGCCACAGCCTTGACGTTGATCGGAATGCCCTGGACGGTGTAGACGTGCGGCAGATCGATCTCGAGCGTCATCATGCGTAGCGACAGGACCTCGTACTGCTCCCACGCCGGCCACACAAAGGTTCCACCACCGCGGATGATCCGAAAGCCCTCGATCTCACCCTGTTCGCTACGGACCTTCTTGCCCAGGAGCTTCCGGCGCCCGAAGACGATCAGCGCCTCGTCGGGCCCGGCCTTCTTGTAGCGCAGCCGAATCACCAGGTACGAG
>PVMK01161900.1_pt1 | contig 12241 bp, 8 predicted proteins | sample 1853481 | NCBI WGS metagenome assembly PVMK01 (sample SAMN08533507, study PRJNA380276) | Marine sediment metagenome, whole genome shotgun sequencing project. | reverse complement strand
AAGCAGACGCTCATTACATAGGCTGAGTCATTTGCGTATTGGAATTCTGCATTATTGGAATAACTGAACAAGCCGTGAAAAATTTATACATATTTGTGAATTAACTTGCCAGTACTTGTCATACATGTATAGGCAAAAACGAGAGAAACACGTTGGGGGTAGGTTACCCCCTTCCGAAGACAAAAAAGACGCAAATAAGCTGAGTACAGTACGCGAAAACGAGAGAAAACCATCCTTATAGATTCGAGATTAGAAACAGGTGGGGGTACACCTAGTATTGGGCTTACCCTATCCCCTATATTAGAGGTACTACATATGACTACCTTTCGGCAATTTTTAAAACGATTTTACTGTGGTTGCTACGACTATCAGCGTTTATATACGGAAAAAGATGTTTGCGCTGTATGTGGGTTGGACGGGGACAGTTGGGTATATAGATTCAAGAAGTGGATTTAGCGCAAAAAAATTTCAGAAATAAAATCTACAAACGCTTGAATGATGATTGACTATTATTAAAATTAAAGCTTCAATACCTCAATTAATAGTTGTATCCTATTGGGCACCTGCATTACGCAAGTAAATACAAAATATTGGGGGAATGAAAAATGAAAAAATTAATATTATTGTCATGTGTCGCTGCTGGATTAATCAGTACTTCAGCTATTGCTGTTGAAACTGCAGTAAAAGCAGTAGGTGGTGTTACTGGAGCTGCCATTGGTGCAGGCGTGGGTGCGGGCGTAGGTGCTTTAAAAGCCCCCTCTAAAGGTGTTAATAGTGCATTGAAATGTCTTGACAAAACAGGCATGCCTGTCCTATGTACTACAGCAGGCGCCATTGATACCGCTGCTAGCCCCGTGGAGGGCACTGTAAAGGGTACTGCTAAAGGCGCAGCAGTAGGTAGTGGGAACTAGTCAATATTGGATATTAATAATAGTTGTAAAATTAAATCATGAACGTATAACTACAACAAAATTGAAGCCCGGCCTAGTGCCGGGTTTTTTATGTGTAAATGAGTACCGTTTTTGGCGCAAAGCAGATACTCGTCAAACCAACATTTGAATTAAGTAAGGGTGCGAGATGCTCCAGTCATTCACAGACAAATCCTTAGTTGTCTGTGGCCATCAGAGTTCGACAACTTTCGGTAACAATCGGTGATGTATCTTGATTACCTACCCCATTAGCTATCATAGAAAGAACACGCTCGTCAGTAAGATAGCCATTGTGCGCGTCACCTGGATTGGCATAATCTAAGCCAAATATCCCGGTAACATCGGCTACATGGATATTAATATTAGTCGTGTCAATACAAAGCCTTGAGTCTAAATAACGATCCATAAATTCTTTGGTTATTGTATAACTCAGTATGTCATTGGGATCATTAAAAGCAATGATGTCGGTATTACTAAGTGTACGTAAATTGTAATGTTCACCATCTGCAAGGCAATAAGCATCATATTGCCCTGTAACCTCAGGTGTTTCTCGGGTAACCTGAAACATTGGCAGCTGATTGGCAAGCATGAAAATAGGAATACGCAATTCTTGAAATGCTTGTTTAAATTCGTCAGCGGTAATCAGCTTTCTTCTTTTGCTTTCCTCGTCACTAAGCCTATCGGAAATGCGCTGCAAACCATCAATGATTATTCTGCTACCAAGGCTATGAGAAATGAATGCATAATGATCTTTTTTCATACTTACATGCGCAGATTGTAATTCTGCTCCACTACATGCCTGATTTGCGGTTACGGGTAAGTCATTCCATGTTTTAGCCACCATCCAGCAAAATGACTGTATAAAAGAAATGATAATGTCTTTGCGAGTGCCTCCCACATAAAGCATCTGGTCAGGAATGAAATCATTAGTAATTCTTTTTAACTTCTCGTTAAAGTAAGCTCGATGAAAAGAATAGTCACCTGACATATCGTAAGCTAGCATTTTCTTCCGATCGTCATTTATTTCTGACCAGGTCAATTCGTAAAATACTAGCTTATGACTTTTATCTTCATTGGATAATTGTCTGATTTTGAGATTGCCAAGTTTTTTTGTGGTATCGAGTGGATCAGTCAGGGCAATATTTTTTGTGATTTTGCTGATCTGATTTAGCCCCATTTTCTTTGCTAACCCTTCCAGGAGTTGTGTCGAGTAACCCGGTTCGTGCTTAGCTACGCCATGCACCATCATCACTTTTGTCGTATTAGCAGAATCTTTTATTAGGGGAAATATTCCTTGGAACGGTTTGCCTTCGATTTGGCAGAGAAGGTCCTCGCCAGATCTGGAACATCCGCTTAGAAGGGTTATGCAACAAACCAGGATGAATAGACGTATTAACTTCAAAATGATCTTTCCAGGAAAATCAACATTTGTACCAACAGGTTTATCACGCTTGAAGCTTTGGAATTGTTATTTATTGCTAATTTTATTATTCAGAAGTTTCCGAAATAGGGGTAGTGGCCATAATAATTAGATCGTGAAGAAAACCCATTATTTCTTTTCCCCAAATATCATTGTGATTCTTTATTAGGCTACCATCAACATAAATATTTAAAAATGGATTGAGCGGACGAGTGCGCCCTAAATGAGTTAACGACACACCTTCAAAGTCTAGTTGACTACCATAACTTTGGTCTGACCATGCTGTTTTTAGACTACGAAAATTAAAATCTGATTTACGCATGTTTTTATCTTGTAATGGAGTTAACGTATGGGTTTGATAGGGTTTAAAATGTCCAATAGCGGTGCGATCAGCCTCACTTTCACTAATTGTTAATTTAGCTTTACCATCTTTCGTGCATATATGACGATTTAAATCTTCATGACTCTCAAAATAGACAAAAGTTCTTCCAACATAGGGAAATACATAACGTGTTATAGAATCTGCCTCTGATGTAAGCATAACAAGACGTGGCATTTGCTCTTTCGAATAGTCTCTACAGTCTTCTTGTGACAAGTCAAATAAAGTAGAGAAGCGCAATGCCTCAAAAGCTGGGTTCATTAATACGATAAGATTGCCGAAGCGTTGAGTTTTAAAACCGCCAATAAATCTGTCTGCGATCACTCCTTGCAATGCAGTGTAAACCACTTGACCACCAAAACTATGCCCGAGTACCACCATTCTACTATTGCGAGGTCTAGACTTAGAGGCATCTATTGCGTTTTTTAAATTTACAATTTTTACAAGTTTTAATAAAACTTCGGTAACACCCATTAATCCTACTTCCAGAGCAGTGTATTTACGACTCCAAAAAGTTAGGTATTTAAGTATGGGCACGACTGAAGAATCCCCACGCCAACCAATATATACACCTAAAACCTTACGTATTGCACGCTTATCTTGTTGGCTAGCTAAGGTCTCGGTATGGGAAATTTCAGCAAGAAGTTGCTTAAATGACTCCACATTGGAATCACCAGGGGCAGCACTATGCTGCCAACCATGAACAAAGACGGTGACAATGACATCATCAGAACCAGAAATTTGTGAATACGTATCAAGAACTACGTTCATTTGCTCGAGATCACGTAGCTGGCCTTGGTCATCATACTCAACAAAACCTAAATGAAATTCTTTACTTGTGTTTGGAAAATAATGTGTGATTGCATGGTTCTCACAATTATCTAATGAGTCAGAGGTACAATTACTTAATTCGCCATGATAAATTTTATTATGCGCACAGGCACCTAGCAATACGCTTAGTAATAACACAATAAGTACTAAACATTTTTTATGAAACATAAAGACCTATTCCTATTAGAGAATCTGCTGTACCTCATGTGTGTCAAAGAGCTCTTAGGTATGATTGTAAACTACCCAATTAAAAATAAATAAAAAGTCAGTCATTCATCAGTAAGTGTCACACCAGTGACCCACGACAAAGTCATTTTAGGACTGGTGGGGCACCCCTAGTATGGTACTGATCCACTCCTTATCAATGTAGTACCTGCCCTTTGTCCTTTCCCCATTTCCGAAAAAAATTTTCCAGAAGTAAGAACTTTGAATATTTACTTTCGGCCCAAAGTGGACATTCAGAAAGTACCTTTCTAGTGATTTGCTACTATCAGACTCAACCTTTACACTCTCATTCTCTTATTACCGATTTATTACCGATGACATAATGACATCAAATATGGTCTGGTCAACGTAGTTACCAATGTTGCGACTTTTAAACACCCTAAAGAGAATGCTCCAAATATTCTTGTCTTTTTACTTGATGATGTTGGGTTTGCACAGACTAAAAATTTTAAGGGTCTGACTAAAATACCTAAACTAGCTAGATTAGCACCGAACGGATCGCGCTTTAATAACTTCTACACGACATAAAGTCTTCATGAATTATTCCTATATGCTTGCTACTACGAAAAGAAGAATCCTGAGAAATGACTAAGGCAAGGCAAAAATGGGGGGTTTTTGCCATTCTGTTTCCATTCGTAATGTGTGGCTGCATGACGCTTGGCCCTGATTTTACAGAACCGGAAGCGCCGATCACGACAAGCTGGCAGACAAAGGATGATAGCTTGTCCGAGGAGTCCTCCAAGCAGGCCGAATGGTGGAAGCTCTTTAATGACCCAGCTCTAGATACTCTGGTCCAGAAGGCCTATCGGCAGAATCTTCCATTGCAGGTCGCCGGCTTGAGAATTGTTGAAGCACGTGCACAGTTAGGGATTGCCGTTGGTGACCTTTTCCCGCAGACGCAGCAGGCAAGCGGTCTTTTTGAAGCGGTCGAGCTAAGTAAAAACAGGCCTTTTGGTCCGACGGATGATCCAAATTTTCGCAATATTGAGATTGGTTTTGATGCCGCCTGGGAACTGGATTTCTGGGGGCGCTTTCGTCGGGGTATCGAATCTGCTGAGGCCAGCCTTGAGGCTAGTGTAGCCGACTATGATAATGCTTTGGTCAGTTTGACTGCCGAAGTCGCCCGCGTCTATGTCACCTTACGTACAGCTCAAGAGCGTCTTGCTCTGGCACGGGCAAACATTGTCTTGCAGGAAGAAAGTCTACGGATCGCCAAGGTTCGGTTTGATAATGGCGCAACCAGCGAACTCGATTTTCAGCAGGCAACTTATAACCTGGCCAATACCCAGGCAGTGGTACCGGTTCAGTTGCGGGTAATACGCCAGGCCAAAAATGCTCTCAGCGTTCTTCTTGGTATGCCGCCAACCGACCTGAAGGAAATACTAGGAGAAGAAGGATCGATACCTAAAGCACCGGTTATCACAACAACGGGTCTACCTGCCGACTTGCTCAGGCGCCGGCCCGATATTCGCCAGGCCGCGTATTTAGCCGCCACACAAAGCGCCCAGATTGGTGTCGCCAAGTCAGAATTGTTCCCTAGATTTTCACTGACCGGATCCATTGGCTTGCAGACCAGCGACTTTTTAGCCAGCAATTTTAGTGACCTCTTCGATACTGAGAGCATGTTTCTTCAAGCCGGACCTTCCTTTCGCTGGAATATCCTTAACTATGGTCGCATCTGGAGTAATGTCCGCGTTCAGGATGTGCGGTTTCAGCAAGCCCTGGTAACCTATCGCAATACCGTGCTTGCCGCCTACCAGGAGGTCGAGAATGCCAGGGTGGCTTTTGTGCAGTCAAAACAGGAGAGCAATTTCCGTGATGTTGGTGCCACAGCTGCTAATCGATCTGTTGAAATCTCTAACATTCAGTACCGGGAAGGTACCGTGAGTTTCCAGCGGGTCGTCGATTCTGAGCGGGTCCTAGTATCACAGCAGGATCTGTGGGCCAGCGCTCGCGGTGATATTGCGTTGAACCTAATCGCTATGTATAAGGCAATGGGAGGCGGCTGGGAGATTCGTGGCAAAGACCAAGAATTTATTTCTACTGAGAACCGAATCGAAATGGAAGAACGCACCTATTGGGGTGATATGCTAGCTCAACCCACTGAATCATGGTTGCAAAGAATAGCCAATTGGTGGGTGTCCGATTATTGGTTTCGCTGAAGAAGAGACACAAACTAAAACCAACCATCACAAGGAAACTCTTGACAACAAATTGAAATTTCCGGCGTCGCAACCTGTGAAGTAATTAGGAAATCATGCGGCTCCGACGACTAGATTCGGATAGATTCTTGAAAATGTGTGAGTTATTTACTTATACTCTTGAATCTATGCTTCTGAGCATGTATTTAACTTTAAGATGGCACTGATGAAAGACTTGCCTGCCTGGCAACAATGGGGTGGTGGCGAGCTCGCCTACTCGCCCCGCAGAGGACAACATGCAGTCAAGGTTGCCCTGGCCAGCACCATTGCGCTCGTGTTTGCCGTCCGCTACAACTGGCCACATCCGTCCTGGGTGTTGATGATGATTTTGCCCGGCATGTTGCCCGTGTTGGGAGCCGCGATACAGACTATCATGGGACGCCTGGCGGCGGTGTTGCTGGGCGGTATATTCAGTCTGCTTGTGGTGGCGACCTTTATCCAGGAACCCCTTTTACTCAGCGTTGTTATTGGACTGCTAATATTCGGTGTCATCTACGGAGTGACGGGGCCTGTCGGCCCTGCCGTGTTTGTCAACGTGGGCATCACCATTCCCGTGGTGGTGCTGGTAGCGTACAGCTCACACGAACAGCTGGAGATCGTTGTTTTCGATCGCATCGTTACGTTAATGTTGGGGGCGTTTATCGGGCTCGCGGTGAGTATCACGCTATGGCCGGTAAGGGCGCTTGATGAGCTCAGAAGCAGCGTGCACCAGGCTTTTTCCACTGGCAAACAACTTCTCGATGCGCGCTTCAAAGAACTGCTTTCGGGCGTAGCGCAAAGCCGAGAAAGTTTCACGCCCGAGCAGGATAGTGCTCAGAGAATGATCAATTATATCCACCTACTGGGTCAGGTACGGGCGGAACGTCGCTACGGCGAAGATCTTTCACCTCACTACCTGCGTGCTATTGTGCTAGTAGAAAGCTTGCTCGCCGCCTTGCGTACTTTTCACCTTCGCAAAGGCGTGTCGATGGAATCGTGTCCGAAAATACTGCGAGACGAGCTCGCCCAAGCTCGCGAGGTTGTAGAGCAGACCTTCATTGATCACGAACAGGGACTGGCGGGTGAGGGTCCTTGGCCTCCATCCACGGCTGCGCTCGATGATTCCATCGCACGTCTCGAATGCATCCTCGACAACTTATGGGGCCCCAACAGTGATGGAGGAGTGGTGGCCATCAGGTTTAGCTCTCTGATCGAGGGACTGCGCGAAATTCGCCGGAATCTGGGAGAACTTGCCGAGGAAATCACTATCCTACGCAAGCTGAGTGCTGGCGAAATATTAGAGCAAGGTACGTCTCTAGATGAGACCGATACACACGCTAGGTGGAGGGCATTGATCAGTATCAACCCAGACCGGGTAAGAATTGCCCTGAAAGGTGCCATCGCAGGGCTTGCAAGCTTCTATATTTCCCAGGGACTGGATGTTTTTACCGTACTCGCCATGGTGTTTTCGATCATGATAGCATCGGCAGGGACCACAGGATCCGCTCGTTTAGCTGCGTTTGTTCTTTTCCTCGGTGTTAGCCTCGGCATTGGCCTCGCATGGCTGAGCACAATCTTTTTGCTACCGCACCTAGAGGCGGTGCCCATACTAGCAAGACTACCGGGGCTCACCATCCTGTGTGTCCTGGTGTTTGGCTGCGTCGGCTATCTGATGGGTGGGAAGCACCTGGCACCCTTGGCGGTGTTCATGGGGATTTTCTTCGGTGTGTTATTCATCACCGGCCAACCCAAAGTAACTACGCTCGACAGTCACTGGAACTTTCTTGTCTCGATATGGACCGCGGTTGTCGTCGGGGTGGCTGTCAATCATCTGATCTGGCCCATGACCGCGATAGGAAAACTCAGACACCAGCTGGCAGAATTTCTGGAGGGCGTCGCCGATATTGAGCGCGCTACACAGGAGGTAGACACAGACCCAGTTGCATTTCATGCCAAATACCAACGCTTCGCCGCACAGTACTATAAGAGCATTGAGATACAGCTCAAGCTGGTTGCCGCGGCTCAAGCCGAGAAAACGATCACCAAAACCCAGGTTGCTGTTGGTCTCGAATTTCAGCAACGACTGTTCGACATGAGTTACGCTTTGGCACGAATGCGACTTGAACAGCGCACACTCTTAGGAAGGCTTTTTCCCGACCAGCAGCATGTTCTGACCGAAGCCACGAGTGCCTACCTGGCGGGTCTGGCTGATCAGGTTCGATTGCCCGCAAATCAGCCAGCACTGCCGAAACTCAATGTGGCAATGCTGGGTTTGGTAGAGAAGTGGAAAGAGCTTCACCAGCAGGAGGGCGCGCTTGCGTCTTTCTCTGCTGAGGATTTGAGAGCGATCAGAACCAGCATTGAACGTAGAGTTTTGTTATCTGATATGCTTTACGAATTTACCGATTGGATAGCCGTGCAAGCGTCTCCTTCATTGCACACCACCGGCTTGGTTAACGAGCAAAGGTAACATTGATGTGGATCACCAGGCAAAAAATAGTGCGAGCCCGAAAATCATCACTATGTGCCGGGGTGATGAGCATGCTCGCGGTAACCTTGACTGCATGCAACCCGACTGTCAGCCTCTATGGTGTTTACGTGCCTGGTTGGCTAACGGCTGGTGTGGCCGGCTTCGTTCTATCCTACCTATCAGTTAACATACTGACCCAGTTTGGAGCATTGAGGCCACTCGGAGAATCGGGGGTGTTTTTCTGCAGTCTGGGTGCGATCCTCGCCTATATTGTTTGGTTCGCTTTTTTCAGTCACTTTTGAATGGATTGAAATACGATGACTAAGCCTATGACTCGTATCATCGTCGGGATTACCTTTGCCGTTGCTATTATTTTTGTATTCTTATACTTTCGCCAGTTGTCGGTAATGCCACGCACAGATGATGCCTATGTCGAAGCCGACATTGTCCAGATTGCCGCACAGGTCGAAGGTCCCATCGTCAATTTACCGATTCAGAACAATACAGCAGTAAAGAGAGGGGATCTGCTCTTCGAAATCGATCCGAAACCATTCCAGATCGCGGTTGACCAGGCCAAGGCAGAGCTCGCACAAACGAGCCAGGATGTTAAAAGCCTGCTTGATGTGGTCAAGACGAATGAAGCGGGTGTTGATAGTGCAAAGGCGAATGTCGAAGCAGCCAAGGACAAGATTAAAAGTACCAAGGCCTTTCTGGAAAAGGCAAAGAAAAGTTTGGCGCGTCAGAAAAGGATGGAACGCCAGGACGCTACGTCAAAAAGGGCGGTCGAAAGCACGGAGGCGATTTTCAAGGAGACCAGCGCCGACAATGAGAAAGCAAATTCTGAACTGGATCAGGCCGAAGCTGAATTGCATCAGGCCAAAATGAAGCTTGCACAGTCGCAGGACGAGCTTGGCTCGTCGGGAGACGAGAACGCCCGCACTCTTTTAGCCAAGGCAAAGCTAGCGGACGCTGAGTTGAACTTGAGCTATACGAAAGTTACCGCTGTACAGGATGGCTTCATTACGGGTTTAAACCTGCCACAGGGTAATTATGTATCGGTGGGCGAGTCGTTGTTCACGCTAGTTACGACCAACACTTGGAGAATTACAGGGAATTTTCTGGAGACAGACCTTGCCCGCATCAAGCGAGGCCAGAAAGCGCTCATACGTCTTCAGACCTATCCTGATCACCAGCTCGAGGGTATTGTAGAGGGAATCTCATGGGGTGTTGAGCAACAGGCAGGCGATGTGGAGCGCGGTGGCTTAGCCAATGTCACTCCCACGGTAGATTGGGTTCGACTTGCGCAACGATTTCCCGTGAATGTGAAGTTTGTTGACGTCCCACCGGAGGTCAAGCTGCGCATCGGCATGAACGGCAACGTGCAGATCGATACCATTGCGTCCTCTCGCTGAAATCGACGGCAGTAAAGGGCATACCGCTACGATTGCTGTGCCACACCAACTGCAATGATCTTCAGTTGTTGTTGGCTTGGTTTGACTATTTCAATAGGTGAATTCTAAATGACTGGCAATTTACTCCGTATTTTTTTCCGAATGTGCTGGCATATTCGCAGTTTGTTTTTCATACTATTCTCTTTGATTATTGTGGGCGCAGCAACAATCTCCGAAGTCGAGAAATTGCCATTTGGAGATGCCCTTTACTTCGCTTGTATCACAGCCCTAACCATTGGCTATGGTGATATCGTCCCGCATTCGGCGACCGGGCAGTTTGTTAGTGTTTGTCTTGGTATCGTCGGCGTACTCTTCACGGGGTTGATCGTAGCCATAACTGTGCGGGCCACTCGGGAAGCCTGGAATCTGATGCATCCAGATTGATTTAGTTACCTTCGCGCGTAACGCGTGTGTGTCAATAGGGTAGAAACTCCTGGTTCGCCATTGTTTTACCTGGTAGGTCTGGTTGGACTCGAACCAGCGACCAAGGGATTATGACTTGTAACCAAAATATAAAATATATTTGGAAGGAGATCGAATAGGGAAAAATCAAATCAAAACGGGAGGGCGAAAGTAGTAATCGATGTTACTAATATCTAAATCTTTTTCCGGGGGTCGACTTCCTATGAGAGTTTTAGTTTTATGAATCTCACTTTTCATTCTGGAATTAGAATCTAATCTTCCCACAAGAATACTGAAGTCGAATCAGCTTATGCGCGATGGTTCTTATGTGAGCGAGTAATCATTAAATAGCATATCCTAACAATGGAATTACGCCGTGAAAAAGGGGTATGATGAAAAACAGGATAGCTGCAATCTGCGTGCTTGTGACGTTTTCTACTGGCCCGATGCAAGTTAAAGCCCAAGTTACCAGTGGCAACCCGCAGGACTCGCCATACATCACCAAGAACAGCCCCTACAGCATCGTGAACAGCCCTTACAACCCGAAGAACTCTGAATTTCACCCTGACAACTCAAGATTCGGTGATAACGTCATACGGGATTCTGAAACAGGCGAGGCTACTGGCTATTATGTTGAAAAGGATGATGGTGGTGTGAACTTCTATAGCTACAGCACGGAAGATGAAGAAGGTGGTCGCACTGGATACATATCAGGCGAACCTGATTTTGACGACTTTTAAGAAAATAGGTCTAGATCATTTTTTTAGACTGATGCTCGAAGCACAATGAATACACTACTCTGAGCCGTACTTTGTTTCTTGGGGAAATGGGTACAACGAATCATTCAAGGAAAATTACGTGATGAGTGCTTGAATCAGGAAATCTTCTATAGTCTCAAAGAGGCTCAGGTTGTGATTGAACAATGGCGCAACCACTACAATACTAAGCGGCCCCATAGCAGCTTGTGGGATATCGATCCCCTGTACCAGGGACTCATCTTGCTGAAAATAGGCAGATTAAACAGCTTAATTTTATGTAGTATAATCTCTATTAACTTGGTGCTAAATTGAAAGTCAGAACAATTCTGACTACTGGTCTTTCAGCAAGTTAGAACTGTTCGTAGTTAATTAATATTTATAATATTTCAAGAAAGGGGATCAAAATGGCTAACGTTAATGTACTAAATGTGGAAATTAAAACAGGAAGTAGAGAAACAGCCGCTGGAACTGACGGTAATGTTTTCTTAGGGATAGGTGGCAGAGAGTTTCGTCTTGTCATAGACGCAAAAAAAGATTTCCAATCCGGATCAACCAACACGTTTGTATTGGGTGAAGGAACAAATATTGGAACGGATCCTAGAGGCAATGATCCGCGCTCTCCCTATAAATTGGTTACTGAGACCCTATCAAAGTATCCGATTTACATACGTTTTGAGCCAACAAGGCAAGATGATCGTTGGGAAATTGATGAGATAAATGTCACCGTAAACCCGGGCTCCGAAAAAATTGTATTTTCTGCATTAGGAGGAGGCTCATATATTTTCCTCAGTAATAAAGATACCAAGATATTGTATTTTGGGGCCTAGAATTTGTTTGATTAGTAATGGACGGGTGGTTTGGGTTCAACGTGCTCTATGAACGACACGGCATAGTCCAAATTCAGCGGAGTTTCCAGGGAAGGGAAGCTGCTGTGCCACTCATCCACGCATTTACTGAGGAGTAAGGGGCCATTTGAAGTATATATCAGATACAGCTAATACAAAGGAAGCTAATGCCTTTGACAAAGTACCAGATAGTAGTTTTTGGAATTACTTCATAACCAGGCACATGTTGAATAAGTGATTATCAGAACAGAAAGTATCCTAATTACCAGTATCTAAGGCGCACCTATAGATACCACTTATATGTCCATCTTTGACAATAAGATCACTATGATGACCTGACTGCCTTTTTTA
>PVMK01142232.1_pt1 | contig 12241 bp, 10 predicted proteins | sample 1853481 | NCBI WGS metagenome assembly PVMK01 (sample SAMN08533507, study PRJNA380276) | Marine sediment metagenome, whole genome shotgun sequencing project. | reverse complement strand
CACATAGCTGGGGCATCAGAAATTCGCCACTGCGGCAGGCCTTCACGGTACTGCTCTGCATCAGGAAGTGACCGCCGGCTTTGACGGAGCTGACATCCTCATACAGATCCTTTTCTTTGGAGGTATCCACTCCGTCCCGGAGTCGCTTGCACATCCTGGCTATTTCCTCATCAACTACTATCTGCTCAAGACACAGGGTACCGCTCGTTTCAAGCGCTCCCGGTCCCTGTATAAAATCGGCTCCACCGAGGACCAGCGGCAGAGTGGTGATCGTCTTTTCCAAAATGGCTTGCGGTCCCGGTGCTTTTGCGTCTGTCAGGCATCCTGCCTGGGTGTTGGGCAAACCATAAAATGAAGCCATCTCGGCACGAGCTGCGGTCATCAGCACCATTTCGGGAGAACCTTCCAGAAACCCGCCGGTCGAAAACTCTGTACTCCCTGACGCGTCGCCATAAATCAATGGCGTCCCGGGATGGGCCATCTGAAAAAGCACAACTGCCGAAAGGGCCTCGGCATTGCCCATGGCGATATTCGAGAACAGGCTCGCAGGCCCGGTGGAGCCGGCGCACGGCATCGGAAATACCAAAATCGGGAATTTCGAATTCGCTGAGATCAATCAGCGCCTCGCTCATCCCTCCGTCGTGGGTCATTGGAGCCAGGGTGCAATAGCAGACCGAATAGATCTTGCGCTCCTTCACCGCCTCTTCACTTCCCAGTATGGCCTTCATCCCTTCTATCATGTAGGGAACTTCCCGGGGGTCGGTGAGTTCATCCTGGACGTGCTTCGACGTCCACATCAGGGAGGAGAGATCGAGCATGACCTGGCTCGAATTGGGGTGGGTCTTTTCCAGATCCGGGGCGGAATGGGGCCAGACATAGGATCCCAGGCTCATTTCCTCAAAGACCCGAAAAGCCTGTTCGCAATCCTTCAGTGTTGAATAGCGTCGTTCGCCCGACTTGTAGTCGTAGGTGAACACACCGCCGCAGTCCAGCACATAACCGGTGTGCTCGGAAGGATGGGCGACATCAAATTCAGGGTTTCTCGCACCGAGTACAAACGACTTGGGTGAGGTTTTCAGGGCCTGGTCGACCATCTCCCTCGATATTCTTGCCAGTTTTTCGCCGTAGTCGACCTTGGCACCATTTGTTTCGAGGATCTTCAAGGCCTTGTCACTCAGAAATTTGATACCGACCTTTTCCAGAATATCGATGCTTCTTTCGTGGACCCGTAACTGCTCGTCCTCTGACAAGAACTGACATTGTGTCTTCATGGCAAAACCCAATCAAAGTGGCCCCGACACCTCTCACCTAACTGCGGCGATACGTGCCGGGTGTGAACGATCTCAGACGATATCGAAGGTCACCTGTTTGTGGATGACGACATCCCACTCCTTGATGCCCTCAAAGAACACCTTGCGTTCCGTTGCATCCAAGACCTCGCAAGGAAAGACGCCGGTGCGCTGGATCTGCCCGCGCAGGATCATCAATGCGAGAACAGATGCGGGAACCGATGTGATCCAGGAGACGTCGTTGGTACCCGGAATCATCGAACAGGCCTTTTCGATGTTTGGGCTGTCCGTCCACATCTTGTAGTGCAGTTTTCTTCCCGTCTTTCGTGCCCTTGACATCAACCGCCAAGACCGCCTGGCTCTGGATTTTCTTGGCCTTCACCAGTTCAATGCACTTCTCGGGGGTCAGGGTCTTGGGTAGTTGCTTACAGAACACTTCTTTTGGGGCTGACGCTGGATCCGTTGATATCTATCGGGGTCTCGTCCATCAGATTGAGCCCTTTGAGAAGAAACTCCCATGTCGCACTATCAGGATCACCCATCTTGAAGTCGACATACTTGACCGGTTTGCCGATGAACTGGGGAATCGTCAGGGGCTCTTCATGGCTATGGTAGAACACCTTTGCCGTGATGTTGAGCGGGTGGGGAAAGTAGTATTCTTCCTCTCCGGAAAATGGTTCGGCCCATTTGTACTCACCGTCTTCCCAGTAGACCGCCTCGTCGTTGCAATCCTCCAGGTAGGTTTGGAAGGACCACAAGGCCACCGGTTCATCACAGGTCACCACGCCAAAGTCCCTGATACCGATATAGTCCACCTCGTCGAGCTCATCCACGGCTTCTCTGGCCATGACGTTGACCAGGCCGGCATCGCCACCGGCCAGAATATTGGCCATGAGGCCTTGCTTCTCGAACTCCTCGGCATACTCGAGCTGTTCCACCGGAAATTGTTTGCCGTCCTTCTCGGGCAGAAATTCATCAGAAGCCATATCGATATAGTGGGAACCCGCCTCGAGGGACGCCTCGATTATCTGGCGGTTGAAGGCCATCAGGGTGGCGTTGACAACCAGGTCGTATGCATCTTTTTTGAAGAGCTCAACCAATTCACCCTTATTGGACGCGTCTGCTTTTTTCACCTCGATCTTGTCCGAGTTCAAGGCAGCGGGCAACCTCCTGAGCCCTCTCGAGGTCGAGGTCCACCAGCATAATTTCCCCCACCTCCGGGGCCTTTGGCGAGAATCCCGCTGATCACGTTACCCTGAGCTCCTGCGCCGACGATGATTACTTTTTTCATATTTTCCTCATTCATTCTGATTGACTTGAAGGGGGCGCGTTCTCTGGCGCCCTAGAACCGAGCCGGTGGGTACAGGCCCGAAGAGGATGTCGAACCGGGGACTTGGTGGCGTCTATCCCTCCATGTCCGGGGCAACGCTGATGTACGTTTTCTTGTCGTGGATTTCCCGGTACCGACATCGGGCTGACTAGGATTTGGAGCTGATCCCTCTGATCGATTCCACCCCCCGACCTCCGAAAGACTCGTCTCAGCAATGCCGCGCAATATTATGGCTGGGGACACGCGTTCCCGCAAGTGATACTGTCGAGGCCGAGGACTGGGAGGCCCCGCGTCCGGAAAACCGAGGTCAGTGGAAGAACATCGATTTGCGATACTCTTCAGACGCAGTGTGTTTGAAAAGCTTCCACACGACAGACTCAAAATCTGAACGCGCGGCCGGTCTGGCGCGACCAGAGTGGATAAAGTGCACTCGATATATCACGCATCAGGCGCTGTCAATTGAGCTCCAGTGACGTACAGCACCACCCGAGGCGCATCCTCAACGGCGGTTTCACATTGGGTGTCATCATCGGCGGCACCATCGGGCTGGGTATCTTACGCACGCCAGGGGAAGTTGCAGCGGTTGCTTCCGATCCCTCGAGGTTTTGCTTTTTCTCGACCCGGGTAGGCGACCGCTACCGTGTCCTTGTGGACATCCAGACCTTCGTATGCGCTTTGCCCTTCCATGAACTGCCCGCGGCTGGTACATTCTGGTTTGGCACGCGATGCGCGCGCAGGAAGCGGCTGGAACCGAGGAGAATATCTATGAGAGATGCCAAAAGGCGAAGTGCGCAGTGTCCGAACGGGTCCGATGAATCGGCCAGCTGTACTGGAGTCCCGGTCTACGAGATCCTGCCGGAGAGCGACGTCCAGAAGATTCTCGACGCTACCTTCGCGCTGATGCGCGAGATCGGCGTGGCCTTCGATCCGGACCCACGAGTTCTCGATCTCTTTTCCGATGCCGGCTGCGAGATCACCTCCGACAACGCCGTGAGGTTCGATCGAGAGTTGGTGGAGCAGTGTCTCGACTCGGTGTCGAAGAGCGCCAAGGTCTGGAATCGCGACGCCAGCCACTACTTCGAGATCAAAGAGGGAGTCACGTCGTTCTTCCCGGGGATGACCTGCATCAAGGTCTTCGACCTCGAGACGGGCGAGCTGCGGGACAGCACCCGGGAGGACATCGCCACCATCGCCCGTGTGGCGGACGCGCTTCCCAACATCGACGGGGTCTGCACGCCGGTCAAGGACGTCCCCAACTCGACCCTCCACGGTGAGATCGGGGAGTTCGTGGCGATGGCCGAGAACACCACCAAGCCCCTCGAGTACCTCTGCGAGAACAGCGCCGCGTTCGACGCAGTCATCGAGATGGCTGCCGCGATTCGAGGAAGCAGGGAGCAACTCGCCGAGAAACCCTACTTCACTCACATCATCACGCCGCTCCCGCTCTACTTCGCCAAGACGCATAGCGACCAGGTCATTCGGGGGGCCGAATGCGGCATCCCGGTGACCCTTGGGACCATCTCGATCGGGGGCGGCTCGGCGCCCTATACGATCGCCGGCTGCATGACCCACAGCCTCGCCACGGACTTCGCCGGCATGACTCTGTCGCAGCTCGTCAAGCGGGGCTCGTTCTGCATCGGTTCCTCGGAAAATTCCTTCATGGAACCCGCTACGGGGGAACCTTGGGAACTCGGTTCCGGACATGTTGGCCGACATGGCCATGCGTCAGGTTCGGAGTCGCTTTGGGCTACCCCCGCTCGCCGGGGGTGGCGCGAGTTCTCGTGCGCAACGCTTCGACCAGGATGCCGTCAACGAAATCGCGATGGGGTTGATGAGATCGTTCTACCTGAAACCCGGTACGATGGACTACGTGGGCATCATCGATGGCGGAATCACCTTCTCGCTGCACGCCCTGCTGCTGTGCAACGATCTCGCCGGCATGCTCCGCTGCATGTGGAAGGGGATCCCAGTCGACGATGAGCACCTGGCACTGGAACTCACACGATCCGTCGGACTGAGGGGAAACTATCTCGCGGAGAAACACACTGCGAAGCACTGCCATGACAACTACTGGCACACTCGCTACTTCGGACCCGGCTTCCCTCTGAGTTCGAACCCACTTCCGGACCAGGACCTGGTTGAGCGAATCGACGACGACCTGCGCGAGATCCTGTCGAAGCATCGGCCCGAAGCGATGCCCCACGCGATCCAAGAGCAGATTCACGCGATCCACACGACCTACGAAGGATGTTGAAACTCTTCTCATTCCGCACTCAGGAGGAGGACAAGTGGCACAGGATGCTCCCAGAATAACAACAGGTACGCGCTGGGTTTTCGGCAGCGGCGGCGCCGGGTACGGTGTGCTGTACAACGCGCACTACTTCGTCCTGATCTACTACAGCCAGGTGCTGGGACTGGACCCGGTCCTGGCCGGCCTGGCGATGAGTCTCAGTCTGGTGTTCGATGCCATCACCGACCCGCTGGTTGGCTACCTGTCCGACAGCACCCGCTCGAGGTGGGGCCGGCGCCACCCCTGGCTGTACGGCTCGATTCTGCCAATGGGAGCTTCGTTCTATTTTCTTTGGCACCCGCCGGGCTTCGTCGTGGGCGACACGCTGCTGTTCGCCTGGCTGGTGGTCTGCAACGTTTCGATGCGCACCGCGCTCACCATGTTCCTGGTGCCGGCCTATGCCATCGTGGCCGAGCTCACCTCGGACTACGACGAACGCACGCGACTGCTGACCGGTTTCCATGTCCTCTACTCGGTATTCGCCAACGGGATGTCAGTGCTGATGTATGCCGTCTGGCTGGTACCCACAGAAGATATTTCCGACGGTGTGATGAACCGGCAGGGATACCAGGACGCGGGCCTGCTCTGCACCGTGCTCATCGTGGTTTTTGTCCTGATTTTTGCCCTCGGGCTGCGGCGGTTCATACCAAGGCTCAGGCAATACCAGGTCGACGAGTCGCCTAGCCCGCGCCAGTTCTTCCGCCAGGTGACCGACGTGTTCAGAAGCGCATCCGCGCGCGTCATTGTCGTGGGTGGTGTGCTGTACTACGCGGGCGTCGGCACTTACGTGGCGCTGTGGGTGTACATCTACAGTTATTTCTGGGAGTTCACCACCGAGCAGGTTTCCATCATCGTCATCCCCATGGCGCTGGCAGCTTTGATCTTGCCGTCGGCCATGGCGCGCTGGGCGGCCGGGCGCGAGAAGAAAACCGTGGCCATCACCGGCCTGCTGGGCGCCATGGCCATCAACGTGGTTCCCATCAGCCTACGCCTGCTCGGCTTCTTCCCCGAGAACGGCAGTGAGGCCCTTTTCTGGATCATGCTGGTGGCCGGTTTTTTCGAGACCTGTCTTTTCCTGGTGTTCGACATCTGCTGGCGCTCTATGATCGCGGACCTGACCGAGCAAACGGAACTGGAGACTGGGCGTCGCAACGAAGGAGTGATCTCCTCGGCCATTACTTTCTCCACCAAGTGCGCCGATGCCCTGGGTACGCTGATCGCCGGTGTCCTGCTGTCGCTGATCGCGTTCCCCACCGAGACCGCTGTCGGCGACGTGCCGCCGGACATTATCGCCAAGCTGGGGTTAATCTACGGGCCGGTGGTATTCCTGATCTGGATGGGGGTGATCCTGTCCATCAGTCGCTATCGCATCAGCCGTTCACGTCACCAGGAGACGCTGGATCAACTGGCCAGGGACTGAGCACAGGAGATTCAAGATGTAATTTCGGTCGACGGCCGAGTATGGCTGTCGGCAGGCCCTCGCGCAAGCGATACTGTCGAGGACGAGGACTCGGCGGCGACCGCCTCGACCTCGCGCCAGACCCGCAGCAGATTTCCGCCCCACAGTTTCTCGATGTCGTCCTGCCTGTAGCCCCTCTGCAGCAGCTCCAGTGTAACGTTGATGGTTTCGCCGGCGTCGAACCAGCCGACAACGCCGCCGCCGCCGCCGAAGTCTGAGCTCAGCCCCACGTGATCGATGCCGATCAGGTCGACCGCATGATCCACGTGATCGATGAAATCACCGACGTCGGCGTAGCCGATCTCACGGAGACGCGCCATGATCTTGCCGCGCTCGTCGGCGGAGAGCGAGAGCGAATCGCTGAGCCGCTCCAGCTCGTAATCTTCCAGCACCTTGGCGGCCGCTTCCTGTTGCTCCGGCGTCAGGTCTTTGACGAATTCAGCCAGCGCCACGGCTTGCATGACCCCGCCGCTATCCTTGAGCGCAAGGAGTGTCTCGTCGTCCATGTTGCGAAAATGGTCCCTGACTGCGCGTGTGTTGGAGTGGGATGCAATTACAGGTGCGCGGGAGAGTCGTATCGCTTCGAGCGCCGCGGCCTTTGAGATGTGGGAGACATCAACCATGATGCCGAGCCGATTCATTTCGGCAATGACTCGCTCTCCGAACTCGCTGATCCCGCCATGCTCCGATTCTTCGTCCCCGAACTCGGGGCGTGGCCGCGAGGAATCGGAGATATCGTTATGGCCACCGTGCGACAGCGTGATGTAACGGGCGCCGAGTTCGTGATAACGCTCGAGGAGCGATAGATCAGTACCAATGACATACCCGTTTTCAATGCCGATGACGGCGACGAGCTTGCCGGAAGCGCGGATGCGTTCGACGTCGTCAGCGGAGTAGGCCAACTCAATGAGATCCGGATACATCTCGTCCGTCATACGGTGGATCGCATCGAACTTCGTCATTGCATCGGTTTTCGCTTGTGCGTAGTTCTCCGGGGTCCGTTCGGTCTGACCCACAGAAACAATAAAAAACGCGGCGTCGAGGCCGCCCGCACGCATATTGTCGAGATTGACCTGGCGAACACTGTTCAGCGGATCGACCGACTCGGTCGCGAAGTCGAATGGGATATCGACGTGAGTGTCGATGGTGATCACTGCATCGTGAATGGCCTCGGCGGTAGCGCGAAGATCGGCCTCCGACATCTGAGCGGGGTCCGGGTCGGCGCACCCGATCATCCCGAGTAATAGGATTACGCAGAACGGCGTGGATTGTAGTTTCACTTTTCTTGGTTCCTTACTCGCTTTGTCATCCCGCGATTCCTCCAGCCTGTCCTCGGCTTTTGAGATGCATAATAATCGCTGCTATCGGCAAAGCGTCATCGCCGTGTCTCGAGATATTGCGCTGTCGTACTCCGACAAATCGCCATTCTGCTGTGAGAATATTCGGAAGAAATCAGATTGAAATTGATCCACGGTAAGAGTATGCCCGCAGTCTTTGATCCTCACGCCGACGAGCACCTTCTCTGAAGTCGTTACCGGCGCGAAGTTATAGAGGTAATATTGGGAATATTCCTCGTACCCTGAATACTCGAGATTGAGATGCTCAGCCCATCTTTCCAGGGTACTTGGATTTGAGGGAGTGTTTTCGTCCCACGCAGAGTACGTCAGCCCATGTGTTGTGTCTCGTAATCCGTCAATAATCGTTGCCGGGGAAGGAGTGGCAAATTCCAGGAAGTTGATACCGCTTTTGCCCGTTTCCTGACCGTTAAACCACAGCCCTTTATCCCGCTCGCCCTGGATGTGTAAAACAGACGGCAATGTGCCAGGTGTATTCTCTTTGAAATCGACAATCCCTTTTCGTAAGGTTGAACCTCCCGTTACGGAGATGGCTTTAAAGGTATAGGCGTCATTTATGCTGACATCGGTTAGATCGACCGGGCCGCCGAGTACGTACGAGAGTAAGAAGATCGCCCCCGATGAATGACCAACCCCAAAAATGTTTTCCGGATCGATGTTGATATCAGACGACGACAGTAACTCTGTTAACAACGTATCAACGAACGCGTAATCGTCACGCTCCGACTCAAAACCTTCATGCCAGAACCACATGCCGCGTGCTCCACCTTCATCAACTTCCTGGGGAACTTCCGGTTTCTTCTCGGAAAATGCAGACATTTTGATGGTGATGAAATCGTTTTTATACGAATCCAATCTCGGTTTCCAATCCAAATAGCTCTTTATGATCTCTTCGGTGTGACTGGGACGACACATACAACCATGAAAAAACAGAACGACTGGATAGGCTTTGTGTCCTGTCATACGAGGTGGGAAACGTAACCGACAGTGTCGGTCGTAGCCATTGATATTGATGGTGCCACGATTCGTCTGATCGAGCTCCAGGCTCGAAAATTCCAGTGTGGCGTCGTCGGATTGTTTTGCCGGCTCAACCATCCCGTTGCCGTGTTCGTCGGAGGGCACTTGAGTGCTAGCCAGCGACAGCATTGTGAATCCTGACAGCAAAATAAGGGTAACGGCGATTTTCATATCTTCACCTTTATTTGAATGGGTACAGGCCGTCGATGTCCGATAGCGATTGGCTTTTCCTCCGCCACTCGAACCTACCATGATCCTGGTTCGACTATAGTGGACAACGTGCACTCGATTCATCACGCATCAGGGGCTGTCGATTGAGCACCAGTGACAAACAACACCAACCGAGGCGCGTGCTGGGCAGCGGTTTCACATTGGCTGCCGTCATCGGCGGCACCATAGGGCTGGGTATCCTCCGCACGCCGGGGGAAGTTGCAACGGTTGTCACCAATCCGTGGGTCTTCGTCTCCCTCTGGGTGTTGGGTGGCCTGACGTCACTCCTGTGTGCCGTTGTTTATGCCGAACTGGTCGCAATGACGCCACGTTCCGGAGGAACCTACGCCCTGGTACGGCGCGCCTACGGGCCGTTCCCCGGATTCGTCATCGGCTGGGTCGACTGGTTGTGCTTTGTAGGTGACATCGCCTTGAAGGCGGTCGTGGTCGTTGAATTTGCCGCAATGCTATTTCCGGCAACGCGCCTCTGGCAGACACCGCTGGCGATCATGGTGTCCTCGGTCTTCGCCGCGCTGCAATTACGCGGCATTGCCCTGGGCGCGAAAATCCAGCAGGTCGCTGCTGCCGCCTTGGCTCTGATCGTCGTCGGCTTCACACTGGCGCTGGTATTCGCCGAGTCATCGATCGGCAATGCGACATCTGTGCCCGTTGCGGCCACCGGACTCGGCGCCTGGAGCCTCGTCTTCGCATCCATTATCTATACGTACGACGGCTGGGATTACCCGGCCTATTTCGGCGGTGAAATCAAAGGCGGCGGTGGAGCTGTGGCGCGCACCATTATCAAGGGTGTGGTCGTTCTGACGCTGCTCTATGTATTCCTGGCCGCGGCGTTGGCCTTCAAGGTGCCTTTGGCCAGCCTGGCCGGCAAGGAATTGTCATTGGCCAGCGCCCTGGAGATGGCCGTCTCCCCACTCGCATCAACGGTTGTAGTCGTTGTAGCAATCGTGATGTTGCTGGCCCACCAGAACCTGATGTACATGAGCACGCCCCGTATTCTCCAGGCAATGGCGGTCGATGGCCTGTTCGTCAGGCGCGCAGGGAAGATCTCGAAAGGTGGCAATCCGATCTTTGCGGTCGTCCTGAGTTGGGGCTTTTCGGTCGGTCTGATCATGATCGGCGGATTCCACTTCCTGCTGCACCTTCTCGTTTTCTTCTCCCTGGGCATAACTGTAGTGTTGATCGCGGGAGTCCTCATCCTGCGTGTACGCCAGCCGGACGCTGACCGTCCATACCGGGCCTGGGGCCACCCCTGGAGCACATATGCGTGTCTCATCTTTTTTATACTTCTCACCCTTTTCCAGGCAGTTGCCGAAATCCACACTGCCGCCTACGCCGTGGTTTTTGTGGCGATTTCCTGGCCGGTGTACCGGTTCCTAGTGCGCTCGCGCAATACCGGATGATCGCTTGAAGCTTCAATGGCACGACCGGTGGTAAGACAGCTGGAGAGATGGTATGGGAAACACAACGAGATCTCTTGAAACAGAATCGACATACGAAGTCCTATCTGAAAAAGACATGCAAGGGATCATGGACGCGGTCTATGAGCTTCTGCGTGATGTGGGGTTTCGATTCGATCCGGACCCACGAGTACTGGACCTGTTTTCTGCAGCCGGTTGTGATGTCTCTTCAAAGGGAATCGTCAAAATATCGAGGGAACTGATAGAAAGTGCGCTTGACTCAACTGGGGAGAGACCGGGAGTATTCGATCGAAACGGTGATGCTGTTGATACAGGGGCATTTGCATTTGCCGCCGGCATGACGTGCGTCAATGTGATCGATGCAGAGACAGGGCAGCGCAGACCAAGTACTAGGGAAGATCTGGCGACAATCACACGTGTAGCCGATGCGCTCCCCGATATCGATTTCATCTACCCCTCGTGCAAGATCGTTGATCGATCGGATGTCCATGGAGATATCGATGAGTTCGCGGTACTTGCCGCTCATACAACCAAACCCATAGGTTGGCTTTCCGAGTTTTCAGAAGCCCTCGAAGCGGCCATTGAAATAGGCGCTGCGATCAGGGGCGGACGGGATCGCCTCAGAGAAAAACCGTACTTCAGTTTCGATATCTGCCCCTTGCCCCTCTATTGCAGCCAAAAAGAAATCGACCAGCTCTTTGTTGCCCTTGAAAATGACATTCCTACTTTTTCAGGCAGCGTCACACTTGGCGGCGGGACCGCCCCCATAACCATTGCAGGCAGCCTGGTGATCGGCATTGCCACGGACATGGCCATGGTGGTACTTGCGCAGCTGATCAAGAAGGGATGCTATTTCGACGTTGGCACCGAAGCCAGCTTCATGGATCCCAGGACCGGAGGTCCGGGCGGTCTTCCTGAGGCATTGTTGAGCGAAACGGCCAGAAACCAGATTTACGGCAAACTCGGCTTCTCCGCCGGTAGCGCGGCGGGCGAAGGTGGTTCTCCCAGATTCGACCACACCGCCGCCGCCACTATAAGCTCCACGATGATGCACGCCTATTACAGTGGTGCCGGCAATACCGGCTACCTGGGTTCCATTGAGCATGGACTCACCTACTCCCTGCACGCTCTCCTGTTCTGTCATGAGATAGCTGGTCTGATTCGAAGAATGGAAAGAGGAATCGAGGTCAACGCTGACACGCTGGCAATGGAAACTGCCAAAGAAGTAGGGCTATCCGGCAATTATCTGGCTGAGAAGCACACGGCCGCTCACTGCAGGACCGAGTTGTGGCTGCCCCGGTATATTCGAAGCGAAACGACCGAGGAATGGGAGCGGGGAGGCAGAAGAAGTCTCATCGATCTGTTAGACGAACACCTACATGAGATCTTGGCGACCCATCGGCCCGAGCCACTTCCGGATCATGTCAGTCGACAAATCGATGACATCTTGGTGAAATACGGTGTCATGGAAGGCTAATCAATTGGCCATCGCCGTGACACGGGTTCATCGAATTGCCTCATTGCGGGTGTCACTGGCCTGTTGAACGAAGAGGCAGGACAGCCTGCTGGGGAACCTGGCACCTGTATCATGCGACTCGGGAGGACCGCCATGCCTGCCAAGCGCACACGACGGCAGTTCATCACAACCGGTGCATCAGCTGCAGTGGGTTTCTCTCTGTTCCCCACATCTAGGATCGAGGCGGAGTCCAGATTTGATCTGGTGATCCGCAACGGGACCATCCTGGACGGCACAGGTGGCCCGACCGGGACGCGCGCTTCACAAGGCGTGAGGTCTTCACCTACTGTGGGCGGGAGCTTTCGTTGAAGGCCGAGGCTGGTGCCATCTGTTTGA
>PVMK01164500.1_pt1 | contig 12248 bp, 17 predicted proteins | sample 1853481 | NCBI WGS metagenome assembly PVMK01 (sample SAMN08533507, study PRJNA380276) | Marine sediment metagenome, whole genome shotgun sequencing project. | reverse complement strand
AAAAAACATTCCAATCATTAAAAATACGAAAATATTAAAAATGTACAATATTTTGTAGAGATTTAATTTTGTTCTTTTTTAATGATTGGAATGTTTTTTGTCTACTCTTCAAACTCTATATCGTTTTGAAGTTCTTCGGGAAGACCAACCCACCATTCTTTTGTTTGCACATTAGACATCTCTTTAAAAAAAACAGATCTAAAGTAGCTAATAGATCTGTTGGTTAAATCTGTAAAGTTCTAACATAAGAAAATATGACAAAAATTAGTCTTTTTTGTATTTAATATTTTCTGAATTATTTTCAGCATCTTTAATTTTAATTACAATTGTATCTCCAATTTTATTAAAAATCCTCTGTCTTTTTTGATTGGTAAAAATTAACCCCAAAATCAGATCTATGGGCAAAAGAAATGATTTCCCAAAACTGCTAATTATCACGCCTAGAAGTGGGGGTGATTTACCATCGATGTTTACTACTTTCAAATGAAGAATCTTCTTTCCTACTGATTGCCCTCCTTTGTATTCTGAAATTATCCAATAAAACAAAAACAAAAAACTTGCTGGAATATAGCTTGTACTTTCTGAAAACATAGTATCTTCATTCCATTCAAAATTTGTAATGCCAAAAGTAGAGGCAACAATGACTGCAGAAATTGAAGAAATTATGATAAAATCAATTAACCATGCTACAAACCTGTCTGACCATTTAGCAATTAGAAGTTCTTTAAAAACATCGGAATCTGGATCAGACATGTGATAATTTGGAATTTTGAACTAATAAAATGTACTTACCTATCCCCTGATCTTGTTTTTCCCTTAGAAATTAATAGGATTACTTTTAATTTAATTTGAAGATCTTTTTGGTCACGATAAATCCCCTCGATGTCCTTCTTTGGACACTTAGACGAAATGAAAAAGACATCATAAATCTCTATGATTCTCTTTCCCCTGTCATGCAAGTTGCAACAGGAGGATCTATGCTGAATTTTGGTTATTGGACAGATAAAATTAAAGAACCAATATTGGCGCAAAAAAATCTCTGTGAGTTTTTTGGCAAACTCGCCGAACTTGAAAAGGCACAGACTGTTGTAGATGTGGGTAGTGGACTTTCTGCACCTGCCATTTTTTGGAGAAATCAATATGAAAAATTAAATTTACATTGTGTAAATATTAATTACAAACAACTGCGTTTTTCTGGTCCTGAAAAGAACATTGAATTTATCAATTCAACTTCTACTAAACTACCATTTGCAGATAATTCTATAGATCGTGTTTTGGCATTGGAATCCTCTCAGCACTTTAAACCAATTGAGAGTTTTATTTCTGAATCAAAGAGGATTATGAAAAAATCTGGAATACTTGCTTTAGCTTTACCTGTAACTCTCCCTCACACATCAATTAGAAAATTAGGAATTCTAAAGTTTACATGGTCTTCTGAGCATTATGGCGTTGATTTTATTAAAAAATTAGTTGTAAGTAAAGGATTTACAATAACTGATGAACGACTAATTGGAGATCAAGTTTATGATCCCTTATCTGATTATTATGTTAAAAATAGAGAATCATTGAAAAAATCAATCAAACAAAGATATCCCGGTTTTGTTGAAAAAATCCTGTTCAAATCAATGTTAAAAATGAAAAAAGCCTCTGAAGAGAAAATGATAGATTATCTTGTTTTAAAGTGTAAATTATAATTTTTTTATTTTCTTGGTCATAATCACTTTTCATACTTTAGACAAAGTTTTTATTTTTGAAATTCTGCATTGTCTTCTGATTGTCAAAGCAAAGTGATCCTGGTTTTCAACTATATGATGAAAAATGCAAAATCCTTCTTAAAGAACCTGAAATTAGGTTTGCAGGTATTGTGGATATAGCGGGAAATCTGGTTTTAGGTGGATTCAAAGAAGGACTTACTCCTTATGAGAATGATGAAACTAAACTTCAGGCATTTTATAATTTTGTGTCAAAAGCCTCTATTAGAAAGGAATTTGATGAAAGTCTGGGACCCATTAATTATATTGCAGCAAGACGTGATAAAGCAGTTTTAATCAGTTTTCCTTTTCCTTTATCTCAAATTCTACTTTTGATATCAGCTGAGCCAAATGTCAATATAGAAAATTTGGCAAAAAAAGTTGTTGAAATATTTACTAACGTAATATAATTTTTTTTCCTCAAAATTAATAAATTCTTTAATTGTATTGCCATTTAATTCAAACTTTAATTTTGTTATCAACTTTTTTTCTGATATGTATTTTTTACATATTCTGAGGTTTCAAGTAGAATGGTTTTAATTTAGTTTCATACAATGTTTTTTTACATTGAAGGCGACATTTGGTGCTGGATGTTTTTGGCATGTAGAAGATTTATTTCTTAAAACAAAAGGAGTAAAATCCACCAAGGCTGGATACACTGGTGGAACTTTAAAAAATCCTACCTATGAAGAAGTTTGCACCGATAAAACAGGACATGCAGAAGCTGTAGAGATTGAATATGATCCAAATGAAATTTCATATGATGAATTACTAGATATATTTTGGAATAATCATGATCCTACATCTCTTAATCGTCAAGGACCTGATGTTGGAATTCAGTACAGATCATCTATTTTTGTTCATGATGAATCTCAAAAACAGGCTGCACAAAAATCAAAAGAAAAATTTAATTCATCTGGAAAATTTTCAAAAACCATTGTAACTGAGATAGTTCCTTCTCCAGAGTTTTATACAGCTGAAGAATATCATCAAAAGTATTTTCAAAAACACGGATTATCTTAGAATTATTTTACTAAAAGTACTGGGATTTTTGATGCATGAATTACGTAGTGTGATACACTCCCAAAAAACATCTCTTTTATGGATCCTCTACCTCTATTCCCAATAACTATTAGATTGAATTTTTCTTTCTTGCTGTGAGCTAATTTGATGATGTTATATCCGATATCTCCTCGCATCAATCTTTCTTTAAACACAATACCATTCTGTGCTGCTAGTAATTTTGCATCATCCATTATTTTTTTTATCTCCTTGTTAAGTGACTTTTCTACTGAACCAACCCCTCGAAATTCTGAATGTGGGGGGCGCATAAATTGAATAAACTCCTGTTATTGTGGCTCCAAATTGTCTTGCCACTGAAATTGCCATTTCAAGTCCTCTCAAAGAATTTTTTGATCCATCCAGAGGAACAAGAATTTTGGTAACTTTCTTTTTTATCATATTTTACCCATAAATTAGATCTTAAAAAATGTAGATGATGAATTATCAAAACTGAAATTTTAAAAAAACCCTGAGAAATACAGATCGATGAAATACGTTAATGTTTATCTAGTGATAATTATTGAAGCTAAAACGGTGCAAGAAAACTTTATTCAAGTGGATGGAAATAAAATCCGTTATTTGGAAACTGGTCATTCAAAAAACACATTGGTTCTAGTTCATGGTTTAGGAGCATCTGCTGAAAGATGGAGTAAGACTATTCCCTACTTGGCAAAAGACTATCATCTCATAATACCTGATCTAATTGGATTTGGGTTTAGTGATAAACCCTTAGTAGATTACACTACTGATTTTTTTTCAGATTTTCTAGGGAAATTTTTAGATTTATCTGGCATTGAGAATTCTCCTCTTATAGGCTCATCATTAGGTGGGCAAGTAGCTGCAGAATATGCTTCTACGAATGGCAATATTGAAAAATTAATTCTTGTATCTCCCTCTGGAATTATGAAGCAATCTACTCCTGCATTAGATGCTTATATCATGGCCGCGCTTTATCCTAATGAAATAAATGCAAAAAATGCATTTGAAATGATGGAAGGATCTGGTATTGATACAGACGAAAAAATTATTGAAAGTTTTATTGAAAGGATGAAGTTACCAAATGCAAAAATGGCATTCATGTCTACTATTCTGGGCCTAAAAAACTCAGAAATAATTACTGATAAACTAAAATCAATTAATGTTCCTTCCTTGATTATTTGGGGATCTGAGGATCCTGTAATTCCAATCCAACACGCTGATGGATTTGTGTCTGCAATCAAAGATTGCAGATTTTATCGTATGGATGGTTGTGGTCATACTCCATATGTTCAAAACCCAAAGGAATTCGCAGAGACTGTTATTGATTTTTTAAATAACTCTTAGAAGTAGAGTTAAATACACCTTAACACCATATAATACCAATGAGTGGTAATTATAGTCAATATGATCCTACATTAATGTTCAAAGAATGGATACAAAAAGGTGGACGTGCACAAGCTGAATTTATGAAAAATTTTGGCTCAATGATGAATAATCAAAGTTCCAACACATTCAATCCTCTTGAGACATTAAAAACAATGTCTGATACAACCAGAAATACACAATCCAATATGATGGAAAATATGAAAACCATGCAGAGTAACAGCATGGAAACAATGTTCAACATTGGACAAATGCTTCCATCATTCATGAATTGGGGAGCTTACAAAACAACGGTTGGTAGCGCTGGCAGAATTTCAATTCCAGAGGCAGAAAGAAATGCCCTTGGACTGGGAGAGGGCGACTTGGTTCAAGTAATTATCCTTCCTATAGGAAAAAAATCAAGCAATAAGGGGGTGAAACAATGAGTAAAAACGAGCAAACACAAGGAACTCCAAAAGATGCATTTTCAGTATATCGACAAAACGTAGATAAATTATTCACAAGCATTAGACAATCTGTACCACAATACCATCAATCAATTACTAACGTACAACAAGAATACTTGCAAGCGTATGAAAATATTGTAGATTCTTCAATCACATTACAAAAAGAATATGCAAAGAAATTCGGTATCGCAGCAAATATTCCTGAAGCAACAATAAGAGCACTTCGTGATTCAACAGAAGAATTTGCAAAAGCAGCTTCAATACAAAACCAAATAGCATTAGCAACAATTGATGCAACACAACAAAACATCAAAACCTTTAACGACAATGCAAAATCATTTGCTGATTTAAACAAAAACATCCTACAATCATGGATTTCCGCATTTACCACGCCTAACAATTAGTGGTTAAATTTTTTTTATTTTTATTTTTTTAGGATCTTTCAAGTAACCATTTACCCAGTTCTCGCAGAACTTTTTTCTGAGACAATCAACTTGCAATCATTCCTACATGCCCTGTAGGCTACATTCTCAAGGTCTTATCCTGACTTCCTACCGCATAATGTAATGGCATGCTACATTCTGGTGATACAAGATGGTCTCCTACGGCTACTTGAGTAAAAATTGGCATGTCTATTTTTTTCAAATCTATATGCCTATTATTTACATACATTTTATTTTGAATCAGCAAATTATCTTGATAAATATCTTTTATCCACTGTTTGAATAATTCTCCTGGAATTGGAGGTGTATCACTAAGCCATTTTTCTACTCGCAAGAAGTTATCTACAAATTTTTTGTTATCTATATTTTTGAAAAATTTCACATATTTCTCAATACCTTGCTCAAATGGCTTTAAAACTGAAAAACAATAATACATGAATTCTGGAGGCATATTGCCAATAGTATCTACCATCTGGTCAACATCCATATTTTTTGCAAGATTGCTAATCACTGTGGTGTCTCTCCAGCCATCAATTACTGGTGCTGTGGCGATGTAATTTTTTACACTTTCTGGATGTAGTGTGATATATGCAGTTGCCAAAGTTGCTCCAGTGCAATATCCCTGTAAAGATATTTTTTCAACTGATGATTCATTTTTTATAAACTCGACTGCTCCATCCAAATAACCATTAACATAATCATCAAAATCAAGATATTTATCCATAGCCGTAGGACTACCCCAATCTAACATGTATACATCAAATCCTTGTTGCACCAAATTTCTTACCCAGCTTTTTTCTGGTTGAAGGTCTAAAATATGATATCTGTTGATTAACGCATAAGAGATTAGCAAAGGTGTCTTGTGTTGTTTATCAGTTAATGGTTTGTAATGTAATAATCGTGTTTTATCAACTTCTTGTACTACATCATGTGGAGTAACCTCTAAAACAATTTCATCTGGCGCTGAGACAAATTTTGGTGCCTCGATGACATTTCTATTAAATTTGATAATCTCTTCTATTATTTTGGGGTCTATTGCAATCTCACTATTCATTTTTTCTCATTTCCTTTTTCTTTTTTGCTTCGATTTCTAATTTCATAACTCGTTTTTTAAGTGAATGTAGTTCTTTATACACTTCATCAATTTCTTCTTTACTTGGTAAATTCACTGATTGGAGTATTACATTTGTAATGTTATTCCAATGCTTGGTCAGTTCTAATTCTTTTGAAACGAGCTTTCCATAATTTTCTCCGAATTTTTTTGAATCAAACAATTCAGTAAAATCATTATCAAAAATATCTATCCATATTCTTTTGAAGGCCTCAATTTGTTCTACATCATGTGGCACGTCGGGTGATTTCAAATTCACCTTCTTTTGTGCATCATTCCAAGTTTCTGCTAATTGTTTGTAGTATTCTGTAACAAACTTGTTAAACCCTAAGAGACTCTCATTTATCTCAATTAATTCTGTTGAAACTTTTTTTGAATTTGCTGCAAAAGATCTCATTGGTCCAGTTGAGGTTAAAGCTTGAGGTTTGCTTGACATCAAGTGTAGCAAGTCAGTCCAAAACAAGGACAAATGTTTGTAATACTCCATAGTCTCTTCTGTTGATTGAGGTTTCACGAATTACTAGCAGCACAGCTCGCAATAAATAGATCGCTTGATAAATTAGACAAATGGGCAATGTTGAAGAACTAGAAAAAATATGTCAAAAAATCGTTAAATTAGACCCAAAAAATGAGGTCGGCAAGAATAATCAATAGTAGAGGACATCTAATGGCAGGAGGAATGAAAAAAGGCATCTTGTCACTTGAAGCACAAAAACAAGACGAGATGATGTTTATGGAGTTGGCTTTGCGTGTACGTATGAGACACGAGTTTGATCATGAATTTGGCCAAGTTCATTTTTCATTGTCTTATCGAGAAAAAGTAATTGTAATGAGTTTCCCTTTAGCACAAGATGATGTACTTTTGGTATCTTCTGAAAAGGGATTGGATTTTGGAAAGATACCATTTAAAATCTTAAAAATTATCGCGCCACTAAAAAACAAAATGAGTACATTTTAATTTATTAGGCACTATCTTAATGGAGGGAAATTATTTGGTTGTAAAAAATTCAAACTCTGAAAAAGTGAGCTGGTCTGAAGTTGAAAAATTAATAAAAATTCTATCAGAAAAAATAATTTTAATGTCTAGAGATTTTTCTAGTATTTCTACCATTAGTCGTGGCGGTCTAGTTCCTGCAAGATTACTTGCTGATCATCTAGGCCTTGATATCATACTAGTGGATCAGAAAAAGATTCCCTCTGATTCTATATTTATAGATGACATTTATGATTCTGGAAACACCTTTAAAAAAATAATCAACAAGGTTGACCATCCTTCTGATTTTGTATATGCAACATTGTTTGCAAGACGAGGGAAAAAATATCCAAAGCAACTTATCTTTGCTAAAAAAACAAGCAACAATTCATACATAGTTTACCCTTGGGATAAACTAGAGTACAAACGACTAACAAAATACAGCATGTAATTAATTTGAAAATATTCTTAAAATTTTATTCTATTTGATCCATCTTTCTCAAACCTGCACATCTATTTCTAATTGTTACTTCTGTAACACCTGATGCAATTGAGATCTCTTTTTGTGATTTTGTCTCCCCTGTGCTTATACATGCCAAGTACAATGCAGCAGCAGCTATTCCCATAGGGTCTTTTCCTGCAACTATGCCTAGTTTCTTTGCTTTTTCAAGAATAGATACTGCTTTACGTTTGCTTTTTTCTGTAAGTTTTGCAATGCTTGCAATTCTTGATACCACTTTGACAGGATCTACTACTGGCATCTTCATCTCTAATTCTCGGAAAATTAATCTATAACATCTTGCAACATCTTTTCTTCTAATGTTGATTCCTTTTGCAATGTCATCTAGGGTTCTTGGGGTCTCTGTATTTCTGCATGATGCATAAAGACATGCTGCAACTAATCCTTGAATTGAGCGACCTCTTACTAATTTTTTTTCCATAGCTTTACGATAAATGTACGCTGCTTTTTCTATAACTGCATCAGTTAGAGCTAGTTTGTCTTTTAATTTATCCATCTCATTTAGTGCCTGTCGAAGGTTTCTATCTGCTGATGAATGAGCTTGTGTTCTACTATCCCATGTTCTTAACCTTTCAATTGAACTCTTCATGGCAGAGGTTAATGGTTTTCCTGTAGAATCTTTATTTTGAATTCCAATTATTGTGGATAATCCCATATCATGCATGGTTAATGATGTTCCAGCACCAACTCTTGTTCTGTTTGTTTCATCGTTTGCAAATGAACGCCATTCAGCACCTGTGTCTGAAATCTTATCTGTTACTACAAAACCACATTTGCCACAAAATAATTCTCCTGTATTTTGATCTGTCACCATTTTTCTATCTCCACATGATGGACATTTTGGTCCCACAATAATCGTGCTTTTTAACATTCTTGTGGGAAATTCACCATTTTACTTATTATCATTTTTACATAGTTTCTACAGGTTATTGGTGTGTAGGTCAAGCTAATTTGTCTTTGATTTTATAAATTAGAAAAAATTACAATATTTTCAATTAAAAATTGAAAATTTTTATGGGTAGTAAACTTTTGATAATCTCAAAATTAAATTATCAACTCAGTAAACAATAAGCGTACTTAGGAGACATTGAAGGGTACATTATGTTGCTTTGATCATCAATATGTGGCAGGCCTGCAGAATGTCCTAATTCATGAGTCATAATTTGCTCAACACTTTTCACATCATACAACTGAAAACTACCATCACAATTGTAATCTCCTAGTGTAACTTCAACTACTCCTTTTCCTAAATGTGCGTGTCCCAAAACCCCGTCTCCTAGATTTCGAATAACCCATGTAATCCAAACATTGGCTTCGTGTTTTTCATTTATAATCTCAAAATCAATTTTGGCCTTTTTGTTATTAATAGTTAATTCCTGATCTTCCCAAAACTCTAAGGAATTCTTTAGTGTACTTACATGATCAAGTGGCAACCCTGTTGGCTGGTCATTTATGAAAACCTTGTAATGTATTTGATATGTGTTATCTAGCACCTCATAACTTGGGTCGGGGAATTTCCCAGATGCCGACTCTACTTCTTGTTGGAAATTCCATTTTACATAATCTCTAAGAAATTTTTTAATTACATCTCCACTTGGATTTGGGTATTCGATGTATCGTTTTTCATCTGATATGTTTTTTGAAATATCTCGCAGATATCTTTCAAATAGAATAAATTCTAAATCTTTTTCTTTCTGTATTTCTTCTATTGATTGTGAAATTTCAATTACGATAATTCCATTTTCCATCATGTATTGTACACCTGAAACAAAGTCTTTATCATCAATCTGACCATCTGCCCACCATCCTGCATTTTCCCGAATCCAGTCTGGAATTTTACTTGCTGTATTGGACTCTGCAGGAATTACTTGCATGCCAATAATTTTATTTTCAATTAGAAAATGCAACGCTTTGGCAAACTCTGCATCTTCTATCCGGCCCTCAGACCACCACTTTGCGACTGGTTTAATCCAATCTGGAATGTTAATCTGAGAATCTGTGTTATTATTATCTGGTTTTTCAGTGGGGGTATAGGGATATTTGAAAATTATTTTATCTATGAATTCCTTATAATTATTAATTACAATACTGTTTGGCTTTTTCTCAAGGGCCTTGTCAAAATAATTTTTTGCCTCATGATATTCGCCTAAATTTCCAAATCCTACCCCCATTCCTGTGAGGGAAATTCCATCATCTGGTTTGTATTGAAGTACAGTAAAAAACTGCTTTAGTGATTCTTCATGATATCCTAAATTACTTTGGGCCATTCCCTTCATTTTTAAAGTGGATATGTTGTTTGGAATCTGCTCTAAAATATTATCATAAATTGTAATTGCCTCTTTGTATTGACCCTCAGCAAAATGCTCGTTTGCTTGATTAAACAACTCAGATTCATCTGATGTTTGCCCTAGTACCGGAATGAAACTAAAACTAGCAACCATGATTACCAGAAATAAAATGTAACTAGTTTTTTTAATTATTGACACTACCTTATCTCTCGATTGATTTTATTTCTAATTTATGCACAATTGTTCTTTTTTACTTGGGTTGTCTTGTGTAATTATTGTATCTTGAGCAAAATTCTTTAATCAACAAGATCCCTCTTTTCGTATATTGACTGAAGTGGGTGCAGGGGAGATAATCTATGAACTACGTAAAAAGATTCAGACCATAACTGGTGAATTAAATGACCTGGAGAATGGTTCTGATGATATCCCAGAATTGATAAAATCTACAAACCTTTTGCGCTCAAATGATCATCTCCTTGAGGTGAATCAAAAAAAATCAGAGCTGACATCTGCATACCTGCAATATTCAAAAGAGCTAGAAAATATGCTTGCCGCAGTCTTTGACATACAAAGAGACCTTAAAGAAATTCTAAAAACTCAAACATCTTTGATTTCTGAACAAAAATCACCTAAAAAAATCTCAAAGACTAAGAAAAAACCCACTAAAAAATAACCAGAATATTTGAAATTATTTTGTCAAATGAATAATATCGCCTGCCAAAACCCTGATGTTCTTTTTGCCTGCAATGACTAGTGCTCCATCATCATCTATTTTTATTGCCTTTCCACTAATTTTTCCATCCTTTGAATCTAATTGTACCATTTTTCCAATAGTTGATGATCTTTTAGTCCATTCTTTAACTATTTTTTTAATCTGGCCTTTGTTTAACAGTTCTAAAATTTTTTCTAGTTCTTCTAAAAACGTCTGAACAAAACTTACAAGAGATGTATCTTTTTGGTATTTCTTTAAGGATGTTATCCCATAAAAATTGGGAGTATTTTTCAAAGCTTTTTCAATTTCTTTTATGTTGACATCAAAATTTATCCCTACACCTAAAACTATATTTTCAATCTGGTTGGATTCTAGTGATGCATCAACTAGGATACCTGCCACCTTTTTTCCTTTTACGGTGATGTCATTTGGCCATTTCAATTCTGGTTTTACATCAAATGATTTTTCCATAGCATAGCATAAGGCAAGAGCTGATGCAATTGGAAAAAGTGTTACCACTGAAATATCAAAATTAGGATGTAAAATTACTGATAACCACACACCTCCTTCTGGAGAAACCCATTTTCGGTTTGCTCTGCCTTTGCCGCTAGTTTGGGTTTTGGCAATCACTATAGCTCCATTATTTTTAGAATCTGAGGCCATTTTAACCGCCTGAGTTTGGGTTGAATCTACTGTATCAAAATAATATGCTTTTTTTCCAATTTTTTTTGTTTTTAGTCTTGCAGTTATCTCCCACGGCAACAATAAATCCGTATTAGATGCTAACCTATATCCCATCTTTTGTTTTGATTCAATAACGTATCCCAATTCTTTGATTTTTTTAATATGCTTCCAAACAGCTACTCTGCTAATTCTTAAAACATCGCTTAAGTCTTGACCTGACAAATATTCTGTATTATGAGATTTCAAAAAGGACAATACCTTCACCAATCCTGGATTATCTTCTGAACTGTAAACCAACTGTGTAATCTAATCTAGTGATGATTAAATTACTTTTGTCTGTCGCAGTGAAATCTTTTTGAAAAATAAAATGTAATTCATCCAATCATATTTTTCAAAATGACCTAAATTGATCTGTTTCTAGTCTATCATTTTATCTCATAATATTCAACTGGATGAGTAAACTGTCTGTTGTGGTCAACTTCAATCCAAAACTTTTCTTCATTGATTTCTTTTCCCTCTGTAATCCATACGTTAAGAATTTTTTGCATAAACATCTGTGTGGTGTCATCAATTTGCGGTCTGACTCCTGTTTCTTTTTCTATTCTATCTCGCTCTTCTTTGAATTTTGTTAGTAATTCTTTGAGGGTTTTGCCATTAATCTGGGCAATTTTGTTTCTTTTTGCAGATTGCAAGTCTTTTTTGAAATTGGCCAGAAAATCCATACTGCTACTATGATGCTTTTTTTTAAAATACTTTGTTTCAAATACAGCATAATTCTATGACAAAACAAGTTTTTTCCTTTGTGTAAAAAAAATATGTTACGAAAGATCCCCCTTAAGTAATCTACAGTGTATACCCTATTGGCGATGGAGAGTATTGGACACAGAAAATAACCA
>PVMK01159421.1_pt1 | contig 12248 bp, 13 predicted proteins | sample 1853481 | NCBI WGS metagenome assembly PVMK01 (sample SAMN08533507, study PRJNA380276) | Marine sediment metagenome, whole genome shotgun sequencing project. | reverse complement strand
ACTGAAACTCGAGGCGGTCGGCCGGGCCAAAGGCGTGGTGCTCGCCCGAATCGAGGGTGTCGCGGACCGCACCCAGGCCGAAGCGCTCAAGGGCGCCCGGCTCTATGTCGCGCGCGCGGCCCTGCCGGCGATCGAGGAGGCGGAGACCTATTACCAAGCGGACCTGATCGGTCTCTTGGCCGAGACCGCCGAAGGGCGGGCGCTGGGGCGGGTGACGGCGGTGCACGATTTCGGCGCGGGCGACCTGCTGGAGATCGAGACCGAGCCGGCGGCTGGCGGCAAGCGTGGTGAGAGCCTGCTGGTTCCCTTCACCCGCGAAGCGGTCCCGGAGGTCGACATCGAGGCGGGCCGGGTTGTGGTATTGCCCCCGGATGCTATGGCGGCTGTGGAGCCGGCGGAGGAGGGCGCAACGGAAGGGACGAGCCATGAGCGCTGATGCGGGCGAAATCTGGCGCGCCACCGTGCTCACGGTGTTTCCGGAGATGTTTCCGGGCCCCCTCGGCCTGAGCCTGGCCGGGCGCGGCCTGGAACGCGGGCTTTGGGCCATGGATGTGCTGGACATTCGGGATTTCGCGCGCGATAAACACCGCTCCGTGGATGACGAGCCGTTCGGTGGCGGGCCAGGTATGGTCATGCGCGCCGACGTCGTCGACGGGGCGCTGGCGGCGGTGGAAGACCGGCCGGGCCCTGTGGTCTATCTGACCCCGCGGGGCCGCCTGCTGGATCAGGCCCTGGTACGGAGGCTGGCGGAAGGGCGGGGTGTCACCCTGCTCTGCGGCCGTTACGAAGGTATCGACCAGCGGGTCTTGGAGGCCCGCGCTGTTGAAGAGGTGAGTGTCGGAGACTATGTTCTGTCCGGCGGCGAGCCGGCGGCTATCGGATTGATCGACGCCGTGGTTCGCTTGCTTCCGGGCATTATGGGCAACGAGGAGAGCCCGGCAGAGGAATCTTTCGAGGCCGGGCTGCTGGAGCATCCGCACTACACGCGACCGGCCGAATGGCAGGGGCGCCTTGTGCCGGAAGTCCTCACCTCGGGGCACCATGAAATGGTCCGTCGCTGGCGCGTGTGCGAGGCGGAGCAAATTACGAAACAGCGCCGACCCGACCTCTGGGGGCGCTATTTGAAGCGGAAAGGCCATGGCACGGACCGTGGCAAGGATCGTGGCAAGGATCGTGGCGGACAAGAAGATTGATGGGGTTAGCGGTCATGAACATCATCGAACAGCTCGAAAGCGAGCAGGTCGAACGGCTCAGCGGCGGAGCGAAGGTGCCGGAATTCGCGCCGGGCGATACCTTGGTTGTGAATGTGAAGATCGTCGAGGGCAATCGTGAGCGGATCCAGGCCTTCGAGGGCGTCTGCATCGCGCGCCGCAACCGCGGGCTCAATTCCTCCTTTACCGTGCGCAAGATCTCTTATGGCGAGGGCGTTGAGCGCGTGTTTCCCCTTTACAGCCCGCGTATCGATTCGATCCAGCTGGTGCGCCGCGGCGACGTGAGGCGCGCCAAGCTCTATTACCTGCGCGGCCGCAGGGGCAAATCGGCGCGGATCGCGGAAAAGACCACCGGCGCGGCCGGTAAGATGGCCGAGGCCGAGCGTCGGGCGCGCGCCGCGGCCAAGCGTTAGGGCCCGGCGGCCCGGGGCGACGCGCAGCGATGTCGCATTCGAAGACCCTGTTCGACAAGATCTGGGCCTCCCACCTGGTCAACGTCCAGGATGACGGGACCTGCCTGATCTACATAGACCGTCACCTGGTGCACGAGGTGACCAGCCCCCAGGCATTCGAGGGCCTGCGCTTGTCCGGCCGCGGTCTCAGGCGGCCTGATTGCACGCTGGCGGTGGCCGACCACAACGTGCCGACCAGCGACCGTTCCAAGGGCATCGACGACGAGGAAAGCCGCATCCAGGTCGAGACCCTGGCGAAGAACTGCGCGGACTTCAGCGTACCCTTTTTCGCCATGGAGGACATTCGCCAGGGCATCGTCCACATCATTGGTCCGGAACAAGGCTTCACCCTGCCGGGCATGACCATCGTTTGCGGCGATTCCCACACATCGACCCATGGCGCGTTCGGGGCGCTCGCCTTCGGCATCGGCACCTCCGAGGTGGAGCACGTGCTGGCGACCCAGACGCTGATTCAAAACCCGGCCAGGAACATGCGCATCAGCGTAGACGGCGAGCGGCCACTCGGCACCACCGCGAAAGACCTGATCCTCGCCATCATCGCCAAGATCGGGACGGCCGGCGGGACCGGCCATGTGATCGAGTATGCCGGCGAGGCCATTCGCGCGCTTTCCATGGAAGGCCGCATGACGGTCTGCAACATGTCGATCGAGGCCGGCGCGCGGGCCGGCTTGATCGCGCCCGACGAGACCACCTTCGCCTACCTCGAAGGGCGTCCGCTCGTACCAAAAGCCGGGCAATGGGAGCAGGCGGTCGCCTACTGGCGGACCCTGCCGTCGGACGAGGGCGCGAGTTACGACAAGGAGGTGCTGCTGCCGGCCTCCGAGATCGCGCCGCAGGTGAGTTGGGGCACGTCGCCGGAGGACGTGATCCCGGTTTCGGGCCGGGTGCCCGACCCGGCCGCGGCCGAGAGCGACGACAAGCGCAAGGCGATGGAACGCTCGCTCGACTACATGGACTTGAGGGCCGGAACGCCGATCGCCGGGGTCTCGGTCGACAAGGTCTTCATCGGCTCCTGCACCAATGGCCGCATCGAGGATTTGCGCGAGGTGGCCGCCGTGGCCAAGGGCCGGCATGTGGCGGACAGCGTTTACGCCATGATCGTGCCGGGCTCCGGCCTGGTGAAGCACCAGGCCGAGGAAGAAGGCCTGGATCGCATCTTTACAGAGGCCGGATTCGACTGGCGCGAGCCGGGCTGTTCCATGTGCTTGGCCATGAATGCGGACAAGCTGGAACCGGGCGAGCGTTGCGCGTCCACTTCCAACCGCAACTTCGAAGGCCGCCAGGGACGCGGCGGGCGCACCCACCTGATGAGCCCCGTCATGGCGGCCGCCGCGGCGATCAGTGGGCGCATCTCCGATGTGCGCGAGCTGGTCTAAGATCCCACCCTTTGGTATTATTCAACACGGCAGCGAGATGGCGAGGACAGTGACGACAAGGCGGAATCCGCGGCGTCGAATCCCAACGCTCGCTTTGGTCGCTAGCTTGCTTGTCTGTTGCTTAGCCGTGCCCGCGATCGCGGCCGGCGAGACGTGGCGCGGCGAATTCGACCAGGCCGTGGCGCTTGCCGTGGCCGGCGATCTCGATGCCAGCCTCGCCATTCTTGCTCGCCTGGAGAAGCAGCACCCCGACGAGCCGGAGATCGTTCGCCGCTCGGCGCAAGTCCTGGCGCGCAGCGACCGGAAATCCCAGGCCATCGAGCGGTTCCAACGGCTGAAGCAATTGTCGCCCGATACCTTCACCGACCGGGAGCAGCTTCTCGTTCTGCTGATCTCGGAGGGCGCGGCGGAGAGGTATGATCATGAGCGGCGGGAGCTCTTGGCGGCTTTCGAGGCGGCGGGAGACCGGGAACTGACCCGATCGCCGAACTTCATTCGCGAACTCTTCGTCGTCGAGAAGACGGTCAACGTAGATGCCTACGAGTTCTACCCGAACAGTCGCAGCGGTCCGTTGACGCCCTACTATCTCTTCGTCTTGACGGACTCCGACGGCGCATTGAAAGGCCATTTCGTGTTGGCCGAGAACAGAGAAAAGACCGCAAAGCTCAAGGAACAGGGCGAAATCTCCGAGACAGATGGCGGCTATTACCTGGAATTCAGGCGCGCATCGGAAACCTCGGGCGGCGGCAAAGCGAACCTGATCACTCTGTTCCCGGGCGCCCGCGCGCCCACTTACGAGCAGGCTCGAGAGGCAGTCGTCACCTATTTATCCGAACGCCACAAATCCTAAGAATTGGGACGCTCTATCGGGCAATCCATTTGCGAGCGCCCGCCGGATCGGGTAGGTATCCGGCTCTCAATCGCGAGGACGCCGAGCGATCATGGAAAAGTTCACGAAATTGCGCGCCGTGGCCGCGCCCCTGCCGATGGTCAATGTCGATACCGACAAGATCATCCCGAAACAATTCCTGAAGACCATCAAACGCACGGGCCTTGCCAAGGGGCTGTTCTACGAACTGCGCTTCGACGAGGCAGGCCGGCCCAAGGCGGGCTTCGTGCTTGATCAGCCCGCCTACCGCGAGGCCAAGATCCTGGTCGCCGGGGCCAACTTCGGCTGCGGTTCCTCGCGCGAGCATGCGCCCTGGGCGCTGTTGGATTTCGGCATCCGCTGCGTCATCGCCCCCAGCTTCGCCGACATCTTCTACAACAACTGTTTCAAGAACGGCATCCTGCCGATCGCCTTGCCGCAGGAGCAGGTGGATCTGCTGATGGACGACGCCGAGCGCGGCAGCAACGCCGTGGTGAGCGTCGACCTGGAGAGCCAGACCATCACCGGACCGGACGGCGGCGAGCTCCATTTCGAGATCGATCCTTTTCGCAGGCATTGCCTTCTGAACGGCCTCGACGATATCGGCCTGACGCTGGAGAAGCAGGCTGCCATCGACAGCTTCGAAGACAGCCAGCGGATCTCGCAGCCCTGGTTGTACGCCTGAGCCCCAAGCGCTGGTGTGTGGGGTGCCGGCATGGGGGCGCTTTCGTCCGGGCGCCGACAGAAAGGCGCCCCAGGTCCGTCTTCAAGGAGAAATGCGCGCTATGACCGCTAACAGAAGCCTCTTGATCTTGTCGGGCGACGGCATCGGTCCGGAATGCATGGCCCAGGTTCGCCGGGTGATCGGTTGGATGGGCGAAAAGCGGGCCGTCAGCTTCGAGGTCGAGGAAGACCTGGTCGGCGGCGCGGCGATCGACGCCCACGGCACGCCGCTTACCGATGCCACCATGGACAAGGCCTTGTCCGCGGACGCCGTATTGCTTGGCGCGGTGGGCGGGCCAAAGTGGGACGATCTGCCGTTCGAGCAGAAGCCGGAGCGCGGCCTCTTGCGCCTGCGCAAGGACATGGAGCTGTTCGCCAACTTGCGCCCGGCGATCTGTTTTGACGCCCTGGTCTCGGCCTCCACCCTGAAGCCCGAGGTCGTCGCCGGCCTCGACATCATGATCGTGCGCGAGCTGACCGGTGGCGTTTATTTCGGCGAGCCGCGCGGTATCGAGGATCTGGGCGGCGGCGAGCGGCGCGGCGTGAATACCCAGGTCTATACCAGCAGCGAAATCCGCCGCCTGGCCGCGGTCGGCTTCGAGCTGGCGCGCAAGCGACAAAACCGGGTGTGCTCGGCGGAGAAAGCCAACGTGATGGAATCCGGCGTCTTGTGGCGCCAAGAGGTGACCAAGCTGCACCAAGAGTCCTACCCCGACGTGGACCTCTCCCACATCTACGCCGACAACTGCGCCATGCAGCTTGTGCGCAATCCCAAGCAGTTCGACGTGATCGTCACCGACAATTTGTTCGGCGACATCTTGTCCGACGAGGCCGCAATGCTGACGGGCTCGCTGGGCATGCTGCCGTCGGCTTCACTGGGCGCGTCCGATCCAGCCGGCCGCCGCAAGGCACTCTACGAGCCGGTGCACGGCTCGGCGCCCGACATCACCGGCCAGGACAAGGCGAACCCGCTGGCCTGCCTGCTCAGCTTCTCGATGATGCTGCGCTATTCCTTCGATCTGGGCGCGGATGCGGATCTCATCGATCGCGCGGTCGAGGATGTCTTGGACCGGGGCGTGCGCACCGCCGACATTGTCTCCGAGGGCGCCACGGCGGTCTCGACCGCGGCCATGGGCGACGCGGTGCTCGAGGCGCTCGATCGCTTGTCCGGTTAGGGCAATAAATAAATGACGGGGCGGGCGCAAACATGACAGCAAAGGAACTCGAGATCATCGAGACCGGTGTGCTGGGCGACGACATTCCCGTCCCCGCCGCGGTCCGGGTTGGAGATATGGTCTACGTGTCGGGTTGCATCGGCAACCGCCACGGCCTGCTCGAGCTGGTCGAGGGCGGCATCGCCGCCGAGACCCGCCAGGCGCTCCAGCATATGGGCGCGGCCCTGGAGGCATCGGGCAGCTCGGTGGACCGGGTGATCAAGTGCAACATCTACATCGTCGACATGGCCGAGTTCGGCGCGCTCAACGAGGCCTACCTCGAGTTCTTCGGCGCCCACAGGCCGGCGCGGGCCACGGTGGCAGTGAAAGAGCTGGGTCTTGGCGCGCGTGTCGAGATCGAGTGCGTTGCGCTGGCGGATACCAAGTCAGGCTGACTGGAACGATTGCAGGAATAGCGACAAGAGCTCCGACTGGGAGGAGATGCCCAGTTTGGCATAGGCGTTCTTGCGGTGCGTCTTCACCGTGCCGAGCGAGATGCCAAGGTTGAAGCCGATCGATTCCGAGGAATGGCCGCGCAGGATGAGCTGCGTGACCTCGCGCTCCCGCTCGGTCAACACCTCCGCTCCGAAGCTGGCGAAAATTTGCTCGATACGGTGGTCCGGGGGCGAGGCCTCCAGCTTCGAGGCGCCGAACCAGGCCCAATAGCGCCTCAGCAGAGCAGCGATGACCGGGATGACCAGGGAGAGACGGGCCAGCTCGTCGTCCGTAAAACTGCGGTCGCGCAGCGAACGGTAGAGGGATAGTTCGCAGATCACGTCGGATTCCAGGGTGATCGCGATGTCGATCTCCTCCAGACTTTCCGGCCAATCCTCGGTGATATAGCCAATCTCCTCCGAGTGGTCGGGAAGCACCCGGTAGGTCTTGTAATACTCGCTTTCGAAGAAGGCGTCGGGCGCGAGGTCCCGGATTCGATAGACCCCGTCGGCCAGCCCCTTCTGGCTCGCCTGGTAGAAGGGGTTGAGCACGTAAGTGTTTTCGACGTAGGCGGCGATGCCCTTCTTGGCGTCGGCGAGCTCGAAGTTGTCATAGATGTTCAACGGCCGGGAGCGGCCCCGGTAGACGAAGGCCGCGGCCAACTCGAAGGGAACAAGACTGGTGAGCGCCCGAACCAGGCGCTCGGGAAGGTCCGCGGCCTCCATGTTGTCGACAAGCGCGCCGAGCTCGCGATTCCAATCGGCGAGCCGCCGCTCGGGCCCCTGGCCAAATCTATGCTCCCCGTCATTCAAAACCTTGCGCCCGTCCCCGATGCCGTCAACAGACGGTCATACGCTGGGGGTATGTATGACTGTCCTCTTCCATTTTACTGTAAGCTCATCCGTAGAGGAAATCTTCGCCAAGACTCCAAGGGGGCACCGGGATGACCGCGGACACGCGCCTCGACGTCGACTTTTGCCGACGCCACTTTCCCGCCCTCGCGAGCGGCTGGGTGTTCATGGAAAACGCCGGCGGCACGCTCGTGCCGCAACAGGTTATCGACCGGACAACTTCTTTCATGACGAATTGCCAGGTCCAGCCTGGCGAAGGCTATGCGCCGTCGACCGAGGGTGCCGAACGCATCGCCGAAGGGCACGAGGTTCTCGCCGCCCTCATCAATGCCGGCACCGACGAAATCGTCGTCGGGCCTTCGACCTCCAGCAACGTCTACGTTCTGTCCCACGCGCTGCGGCCGCTGCTGGCGGCCGGCGACGAGATCATCGTGACCAACCAGGATCACGAGGCCAACAACGGCGCCTGGCGCAAGCTTGAGTCGAAGGGCATGGTGGTTCGCGAATGGCGGATGAACGAGGACAGCGACGACCTGGAAATCGAAGACCTGGAAGCCCTGCTCACGGACAAGACGAAGCTGGTCTGCTTCACCCACTGTTCCAACATCGTCGGCCTGATCCACGACGTGAAAGCGATCGTGCGCCGCATTCACGAGGCGGGCGCCCTGGCCTGCGTCGATGGGGTCGCCTTCGCGCCGCACGGCCGGATCGACGTGAAGGACCTCGACGTCGATTTCTACCTCTACAGCCCCTACAAGGTGTTCGGACCCCACATGGGCGTGCTCTACGGCAAGCGCGAGCTGCTTTCGCTGTTGCCAAACCAGAGCCACTATTTTCTGCCTCAGGACGACTTCCAGCGCCGGTTATGCCCCGGTGGCCTGAACTACGAGCTGAGCGCGGCGGCGGCCGGCATCGGCGACTACGTCGATCAGGTTCACCAGCAGCATTACCCCGGCGCCAACGTCGAAACTCGGGAACGCCTCGACCAGGTGTTTGGGTTGTTCACCGCGCATGAAAATGCAATGGCGCGCCGGATTGCAGATTTCCTAGCCGACAAGACCGATGTGCGGCTCGCCGGTAGGGGCGCGCCAGCGGAGCGCGAGCGCGTGGGCGTGTTCTCCTTCACCGTCAACGGACGGGATTCGCGGGAGATCCCCGAGGCTCTCAGAAGCCACAAGATCGGCATTCATGCGGACGACTTCTACGCGGCGCGCTGCATCGACGCCCTGGGGGCACGGCCACAGAACGGCGTCGTGCGCGTGTCGCTGGTGCACTACAACTCAGCAGACGACGTCGATCGTCTGATCACCGGACTGGAGCAGACCCTGTAGCTCTTGGCCAAACACACTTCGAAGCAACCAAACGGAGCGAGCAAGGAGGAGATATCATGAGGAAATTACTTGCACTCGTGACGGCGGCGGTTGCCGTCTTCACATGGAGCGCCCAGGTGCCCGCGTCGGCCGAAACCCTTCGCGTGGGAATGGAATGCACCTATGCACCGTTCAATTTCAAGAACACCGATGGCGAACTTGAAGGCTATGACGTCGATGTCGCCAAGGGTGTCGCTGGTCTGATTGGCGCCGATTTGGAATTTGTCTGCCAAAAGTGGGACGGCATGATCCCGGCCCTCTTGGCCAACAAGTTCGATTTGGTCGTGGCGTCCATGTCCATTACGGATAAACGTCTGAAGAAAATGGATTTCTCCTCGACTTACCGCATTTCAGTCGGCCGCCTGGTCGGCAAAAAAGATTCCGGCTGGAATCTTTTCGATGATGCGGGCAAGCCGATTCCCGCCAACTTCGCCGGCCTCAAGGTCGGCATGGAGCGGGCAACGACGTATTCCGACTGGTTCGAAAACGAACTTCCGGAAGCCAACGTGGTTCTGTACGATACCAACGAGGCCCTGTATCTCGACCTGGTGAACGGCCGCACCGACATGATCATGACCAATCCCATGAAAGCCTACCTCAGGTTTCTCAGCAAAGAAGACGGCGCGGGTTTTGAATTTGTCAGCCCACAGGTAGACGAGCGCAAATACTTTGGCATCGGTGTCGGTATTGGCCTTCGCAAGGGCAATGATGAGTTGAAAGACCGTCTGAATGCCGCCTTGAAGACCCTGACCGATGATGGCTCGCTGGAGACCTATGCTCTGAAATATTTCCCCTTCGCCATCCACCAATAAAAATTGATGACCGCCGAGTAGGTCGCATATCATGTCCGCGGTGGGAGTGCCTATCGGCTCCCACCGCGACTTTTTTGGCTTTCTTTCGTTGTCCAATTTAATGCGACGTCGAGTCACGCTTTGAGAAGCGGATGAGGTGAACGGCCGTGGACGCAATAACCGGTTGGTGGGATGATTTTTTCTGGGGCTCACTCGTCGTTGTTGAGCTTTTTTTTGTAGCCCTGGTCTTGACGGTCCTGTTCGGATTGATCGGAGCCGCCGCCAAGCTGTCGAAGAATCGGGCCGCCAATGCGATTGCCAGCGGCGATACAATCGTCTTGCGCGGGACACCCGAGATTCTGGTTCTTTTGCTGTTTTACTTCGGTTCAGCAGTCGCTCTGACGGCGATTGCCCAGGTCTTCGATCCCGAGATCAAGTTTGTGGATTTCCCGCCATTCTGGGCCGGGTCATTAGCCATTGCACTGATCATCGGATCCTACGCGACGGAGACTTTTCGCGGCGCCTTCCTCGGTGTCGATCCAGGGCAGGTCGAGGCCGCCCGGGCTCTCGGTGTCTCGAACCTGCAAACCTTCATTTTTGTGCGCATCCCGGCGATGTGGCGGCTGGCGCTACCGCCCTTCGGCAATCACATGCTCTCTCTGATTAAGGATACCGCGCTGATTGCCATTATCGGTCTGGAAGAGACCCTGTTTGTCGCCGAACAGGCGATTGGCTACACGGCCAAGCCCTTCACCATGTATATCCTGGTCGGTGTGATCTATCTGGGGTTTTCAACGATCATCACCTTGTCGGTCATGGCGCTCGAGAAGTATGCCAACCGGCATTTGGAGGTCGGGCGATGAGTTTTATTGATTTCGCCCTGATCATCGACAGCATTCCCAAAATGTTAATGGGAATCGGTCTGACGTTTCAGTTGCTGTTCCTGTCGCTCGCGTTGGGTACGGCGCTCGCCATTATCCTGCTGTTATTGCGAATCAGCGGCCGGTGGTATCTCTCCGCGCCCACGATGGTCTATATCTATATCTTTCGCGGCACTCCCATTCTGGTGCAGATATTCATTATTTACTACGGCCTGCCGCAACTGGAGTTTGTCCGCGACAGCATTTTCTGGCCCATTCTGAGAGAGCCCTTTGGCTGTGCAATCGTTGCCCTGTCACTGAATACCGGCGCCTATGTTTCGGAAATATTTCGCGGCGGCGTTCTCGGCGTGGACCGTGGCCTGAAAGAAGCGGGCGCGGCGCTGGGACTCTCCGCAACCCATAGATTTGTCTACATTACGAGCCCCATCGCCATCCGTTTGTGCCTCCCGGCCTACAGCAACGACGTCATCAGCCTGATGAAGAGCACCGCCCTGGCCAGCACCATCACGCTGCTCGATATGATGGGCATTGCAAGAACCATCGTGGCCGAGACCTACGCACCCTATGAGGTTTTCATATCGGTGATGGTCATCTATCTGATCATTACGTGGCGATTCAGAGAAGCTTCGGCTGGATAGAAAAACGCATGAGCCGGCATGTAAGAAGCGAGGCATGATATGAGCGATAGCGGACAGGCGACATAATCGAACTGGAGAATGTCGATAAATTTTTCGGTGTGTTTCAGGCTCTGAAGAATATTTCTTTGTCGGTGAAAAAGGGTGAACGGATTGTCGTTTGCGGCCCGTCCGGGTCCGGCAAATCGACCTTGATCCGGTGCATCAACCGCCTGGAGGAACACGATGGCGGCAAGATCGTCGTGAATGGCCACGAACTGACCAGTGCCGTGAAGGATATCGATGCCGTACGACGCGAAGTCGGCATGGTGTTTCAGAGCTTCAATCTGTTTCCTCACCTGACCATCGTCAAGAACCTCATGTTGGCGCCCAGGTTGGTGCGCAAATCTTCAAAGTCCGAGGCACATGACACGGCCATGAAGTACCTTGAACGGGTGAAAATCCCGGAACAGGCGGACAAGTATCCGAGCCAACTATCTGGCGGCCAACAGCAACGCGTCGCCATTGCTCGCGCGCTCTGCATGAATCCCTTGATCATGCTGTTCGACGAACCTACCTCGGCGCTCGATCCGGAAATGATCAGCGAAGTGCTCGACGTTATGACGGATTTGGCGCAGGAAGGCATGACCATGATCGTGGTGACTCACGAGATGGGGTTTGCCCGAAAGGTCGCCGATCTAGTGGTGTTCATGGACCAGGGCGAGATCGTCGAATCGAATCCGCCAGAAGAATTCTTCGACAACCCGAAGAACGAGCGGACCAAGCTGTTCCTCAGCCAGATCCTAACCCATTAGGCCCACCATGAAAGAATTCCTGAGCTTCGCCGAAACTCTGGCGGATGCCAGCAGGGCGATCATTCGCGAAGCGGTGCGCAAACCCTTCGATCTCGAAATAAAGGGTGACGGCAGCCCAGTAACAGCTGTGGACAAGGCGGTCGAGGACCGGCTGCGCGAGATGATCGCCGAGGCCTACCCGGATCACGGAATCGTCGGGGAGGAGCGCGGCGCGTCGTCACCCGAGCGCGACCTCGTCTGGGCGCTTGATCCGATCGACGGCACGCTTCCCTTTCTGGCGGGCATCCCGGTCTATGGCACCTTGATCGCCCTGCTCCGCAACAAGGCCCCGCTCATCGGCGTCATCGACATGCCGGCGACCGGGGAGCGCTGGGTCGGTTGCGAAGGGCAGCCGACGACGCGCAACGGCGCGCCCGCAACCGTGCGGCCGTGCGAGGCCCTGTCGGGCGCGCTGCTCTCGACCAGCAATCCGGATTTCTACGGCGAGGTGGATTCCCCAGCCCTGCAACGCTTGAAGACGGAGACCCGCTGGACCGTCTACGGCGGCAGCTGCATGGCCTACGCCCAGATTGCCTCGGGGCGCATCGACATCGGCATCGATGTCGCCTTCGACCCCTTCGACTACC
>PVMK01123784.1_pt1 | contig 12248 bp, 12 predicted proteins | sample 1853481 | NCBI WGS metagenome assembly PVMK01 (sample SAMN08533507, study PRJNA380276) | Marine sediment metagenome, whole genome shotgun sequencing project. | reverse complement strand
TCGCCCGCTGACCCGCTCTGGTGGGCCCCATCTGCGCCCCGTTCATATTCTGTTAATCTCGCCTGACGAATACTGTGCGTCTGCAGCCCGTCCTATGTACAGAGTTTGGGTACAGAGCCTGGTTCCAGGGAGGGATGCAGTAAGTACACCGTTTTGGTGGTCAAACGTTCATCTATGTGGTGAACGTAGCAACGCAAGGCCAGATCGATGATGCACTTCACGCGGGTTGTCCTGGTGCTGTCGGTGGCACTGTCGCCACTGGTCCACGCGGGTCCCGGCGAGAAAATGTACCTGGAGTTCGTGGAGCAGGAAATCATCTATCAGGATGAAGCCTGGTCCACCTACGTTCAGAAGATCGGCGACCGGTTGGTCGAGCAGAGCCCGCACGCCGGCCGTGAATATCACTTCTACGTGGTCGATGAGCCGTCGGTGAACGCGTTTGCGCTGCCGGATGCGTACATTTTCGTGCATCGCGGCCTGATCGCCTACCTGGAGACCGAAGATCAGCTGGCCGCAGTCCTTGGCCACGAGGTCGCGCATGTCACCAAGCACCACAGCCGGCGCATCAGAACCGCCGATATGACGGGCAAAGTAGTGGGCTTCGTCGGCGCGATAATGACCGGACGTGGAGAAATGATGGATGTGGCGAATACGGTCAGCTCGCCATTGGTATCTGGTTACCAGCGTGACATGGAACTGGAGGCGGACGAGCACGGCAGCGCGTATCTGGCAAAGGCGGGCTACAACCCGTTTGCCATGATCGAAGTAATTCAAGTCCTCAAGGATCAGGACACCTTCGCCAATCAGGTGACCGGCCAGACCCAGGGCTATCACGGCCTGTTCGCGTCACACCCCAAGAACGACAAGCGCCTGCATGATTCCGTGCAGCGCTCTGCCTACGTGCTGCCAGAGGAGTTGAGCGACTACGAAGGGGACTTCTGGGAAATGCTCGATGGGCTGGTGTATGGCGACCAGGCGGCCGTGGGGATTGTGAAAGACCGCACCTACTACCATGGCACCCTGAGGTTCGTGGTGGAGTTTCCCGAGAACTGGGATGTGGGTGCCAGCTCCAACCGGGTCACCGGCAGACATCCAAAGGGCGCCAGCACGGGCATGATCACGCTGGAACGCCAGAACGCGCCCGAGGAGGAGCAGACCCCGGAACAGTATGTGGCCGACACGTTGAAGCGGGCCGACGATGTGTCGTCGGGGGAGTCACTCACGATCAACGGCTACGATGCCTACGTCTGCAACCTCAATGTCGATGACAGTAAGTATGCGGCACGGATGATTGGCATCATTTACAAGGACAACGGGGTGTACATGTTCAAAGGCGATGCGCGTCAGGGTGCGGATCCCGAGCAGTTGGCGAAAGACCTGCGGGCCACCATGGCGACATTTCGTCAAATGACCGCGGCGGATCTACGCATGGCCAACGACCAGCGCATTCGGGTCATCGACGCCCGACCGGGCGACACCTACGCCAGTCTCGCCAAAAAGACCTCGATTCGGAAATTCCCGGAAGAAACCCTGCGCCTGTTGAACGGCGATCACCCGGTGGGCGAGCCGCGTGCCGGGGATCTCATCAAGATCGTTCAGTAAAGCGCGTTTCCCCACGCGCCGGCGCACATCGAGCTCTTTGCAAGCAAGGAAACGTCAGAAGATGTCGATTGCGCGGACGGCGTCGGTATCGGGCATGCCTTCGAGTGCGGGTTGGATGAATTCTTCCGGCGCGAGTGCTCGGCGAAGAAGTACTCGAAGATCGCATCGGCCTGATCCGGTGCTGCGCGGCGTCCGGTTTTCGGGTCGATCTTCAGGGTCAGCACGCCGGCCGGTTGCTCACGGTCCTGCGCCGGTCGACTGGGTAGCGCCCCGGCCATCAGGTCGATCCACACCGGCAGGGGTAGATTCGAGCCGAACTCCGTGTCGCCCACCGGCCGATTGTCGCTGAAACCGATCCATACGGTCGCCACCAGGCTCTCGTGATAGCCGTTGAACCAGGTGTCTGCCTCATTGGTTGTGCCGGTCTTACCGGCGATGTCGAGGCGCTCCAGGGCGCGTGCAGCGCGCACGCCGGTGCCCCGGCGGATCACGTCTTTCAACATCGAGTGAATGATGAAAGCGTTGCGTTCGTCCAGTACGCGCTCGGCAACTAGGGGTGCCGCGTCTTCGGCAAGGTCCTCAGTGTCGGCGGCTGAGTCGACTGGCTCGTCGGTGTCGTCTGTCTGGGTAATGCCATGGGTTCGTCGAACAGGTCTTCCATCCGCGCGGGCTCGTCGAGCAGTGGATCCGGAAGTGAATCGGCGGCTAGCGTGGCACTCGATTGGGCGCGGAGGGCTTCCAACTCGCAGGGCTTGCAGACCTCCGGATGGCGCGCGCGCATGATCACTTCGCCTGCCAGGGAGCGTACCTCGGTGATGATGTTGGGTTCGATACGGTAGCCGCCGTTAGCGAACACGGAGTAGGCGGTTGCCATCTGCACGGGGGTAATGCCCATGGTGCCGCCGCCGATGGCCAGCTGGGTGTTTCGTGGAAAGCCATCGGTCGGGAACCCGAAGCGCCCGACGTAATCGATCACGTTGCCCGCGCCAACCTCCAGCATTACCCGCATTGAGACCAGGTTGATGGACCGGTACAGGGCTTCGCGTAACCTCGTTGGGCCGTTGTACTTGCCGCCGAAGTTCCTGGGCCGATAGGTATCCTCCAGGGCCTCATCCTCGAACACCAGCGGCGCGTCGAGAAAGATGCTGGCGGGGGTCACGCCGTGCTGCAATGCCGCGGAGTAGACAAAGGGTTTGAAACCGGACCCGGGCTGACGGCGTGCCTGTGTAGCGTGGTCGTACTGGTTCATCGCAAAGTCGAAACCGCCAACCAGCGCCCTGACGGCACCGTTTTGTGGATCCAACGCGACCAGTGCACCCTGGATTTCCGGTAGTTGGGAAAGCGCCCAGCCTTCGGGGATGTGTCGAACGTACACCACGTCGCCGGGTTTAAGGACGTTGGCTACCGCCGTGACGGCGGGGCCGCGGGTATTCACGTCGACAAACTCCCGGGCCCACACTACGTGTTCGATCGGCGCTTCGATTTCCTCCCCGGAGGCCCGTAGTGCCGTGAAGGAGTCTGGCAACACGTCCAGCACCAGAGCCGGCTCAATGCCGCCGCTCTGCGGAAACTGCGCCAGCAGCTCAGTCATTGTGGCGATCGCCGCTTCGACGGAGAGTGCTTCGTCGCCAGGGGCGGTATTCCCAATGTCCGGTATCGTTTCGCCATCGATCAGCGGTGCGGCGGTGCCCGGCCTGCGGAGCGCGACAGGCAATTCGACGTGCGTCTGAATGCCGCGATAGCCGTGGCGGCGGTCGTAGCGCAACAGACCCTCGCGTAGCGCGTGGGTCGCGGTGCGTTGCATGGCTGCATCTATGGTCGTGTACGCCTCGTAACCTGCACTGTAGACGCTGCGCCCATAGCGGCGCAGCAGGTCCCGGCGTACCCATTCGGCCGCGTAGGGTGCCGCCAGCTGCAGTTCGCGCCGGTGAACCCGCGCGGTAATCGGTGTATCGATGGCGAGTTGATAATCCTCCTGGGTGATCGAACCCTCACTGCGCATGCGACCCAGTACCAGATTGCGGCGCTTCAGCGCGCGTTCGGGGCCGTTGACGGGGTTGCCGGCGCTGGGTGCCTGAGGAATGCCCGCCAGCATCGCAAGCTGCTCCAGGCGGAGTTCCAGGAGGGGCTTTCCGTAATAGGTCACGGCGGCCGCCTCGGCGCCGTAGGCACGTTTGCCGAACGCGATCGCGTTCAGGTACAGCTCCAGGATCTCGTCCTTGGACAGCTCCTGCTCGATCTTCAGCGCCAGCAGCATCTCCTTGAACTTACGGATGAAGGTCTGTTCAAGGCCGAAGGAGATGTTGCGCGCCAGCTGCATCGTGATAGTGCTTGCGCCGGAAGTGATTTCCCGTTTCCACATCAATGCCAGGGTGTCGTTGAGTAATGAGATGAAGTCGATACCCCGGTGGGAGTAGAAACGCTTATCTTCCGTGTCCAGGACGGCGCTGATGAACAGCGGAGGCACTTCGGCGAGGGTGACGGGAATCACCCGGCGTTCGCCGAATTCCGCCATTAGCGAGCCGTCAGACGTAAACACGCGCAGCGGGGTCTCCAGATGGACATGGCGAAAGGTCTCAGCAGAGGGAATCTGTGGGTTCAAATAGAGATATACGCCCGCAAGACTGAGCACTGCGCCACATACAGCCGTCCAAGCCAGCGCCATAATGACCGTGATTCTGCGACGAAAACGCAACGTCATGATTTATAGAAGTTTGTTGTCTGATCGCGGAATTGAGGACTTTACAACGTTATGGACTTCGGGTCCCGGGAACAGTTTGCTCTTGCGTTCAGACTGTTATTTAATGCGAAATCGAAGAAACAGGACGTAAGTGCCCGCGTCTGATAGGAAATTTGATCGTGCTAGGCCTGTTTAAAAACAAATCCAACGTCCTTCTGGGGCTCGATATCAGCTCCACTTCCGTCAAGCTGCTCGAGCTTTCCAGATCGGGCGATCGATACCGTGTGGAAGCCTACGGTGTCGAGCCACTGCCGCCCAATGCCGTGGTGGAGAAAAACATCAGCGACGTCGAAGGCGTGGCTGAGGCGGTAAAGCGTCTGGTTTCACGTTCCAAGGCCAGCACCAACCAGGTCGCGGTGGCCGTGGCCGGATCCGCGGTGATCACCAAGACCATCGAGATGGACGCCACCTTGAATGATACGGAGATGGAAAATCAGATCATTGTCGAGGCGGATCAGTACATACCCTATCCGCTGGACGAGGTGGCCATCGACTTCGAGGTGCAAGGTGTCTCGGAGCGCAACTCCGAACAGGTTGAGGTTCTGTTGGCGGCGTGCCGCCGCGAGAACGTGGAGCTACGCGAAGCAGCGCTCGACCTCAGCGGGTCAAAAGCCCGGATCGTAGACATCGAAGCACACGCGATGAAGCGCGCCTTCGAGTTGATCAAACCGCAACTCGGCAGCAACGCGGATGACCTGGTGGTGGCGATTCTCGACATTGGCGCCACGATGACCACGTTGTCGGTACTCGCCGACGACCGCTCGATTTACACACGCGAGCAGTTGTTTGGCGGCAAGCAGCTGACCGAGGAAATCCAACGTCGCTACAGCCTGTCATTCGAAGAAGCGGGCCTGGCCAAGAAACAAGGCGGACTGCCCGACGACTACGAGCAGGAGTGCCTGCCGACGTTCAAGGAAGCGGTGCTGCAACAGGTGACCCGATCACTGCAGTTCTTCTTTTCATCCAGTCAGTACGACGATGTCGACTATATCGTCCTTGCCGGTGGTACCTCCTCGATCGACGGCCTCGCCGAGATCATCGAGAACAAGCTGGGAACACCGACAATCATTGCCAATCCGTTCATCGACATGTCGCTTGCATCGAAAGTTGATGCCGATGCACTGGCGAACGATGCGCCGGCCATGATGATTTCCTGCGGGCTGGCCATGAGGAGCTTTGACTGATGGCAAATATCAACCTGCTACCGTGGCGCGAGTGGGAACGCGAACGTAAGAAGAACGAATTTTTTGCGCGCCTCGGACTGGTATTCGTATTGGGCGCGGTCATGGTCTTTGCCGGGGGCTGGTTCCTCGATGGTGCCGTGGACGAGCAACGTGATCGCAACGAATTCATGCGCGGCAAGATTGCGGTGCTGGATGCACAGGTCAAAGAGATTCGTGATCTGTCCGAGAAGCGCGAGGCGCTGCTGGCGCGGATGCGCGTGATCCAGGAACTGCAGGGTAACCGGCCGGTTATTGTGCGTGTGTTCGACGAACTCGTGCGCACCCTGGCCAAGGGCGTCTACTACAACTCGGTGGCCATGAGCAGCAAGATTCTGACGTTGTCCGGCACGTCCGAGTCGAACAACCGGATTTCAACGTTGATGCGTGGACTGGAAGAATCGGGCTGGTTTAAAGGGCCGAACCTCAAGGGTCTGAGGGAAAACCAGAAGGCAGGACCCCAGGCGAGCGATTTCAAGTTGACGGTTGAACAGATCAACCCGCAAACGGCGCGACCGGAGGAGGGTTGAGCATGGCGTTTCAGGACACACTCGACCAGCTGAGGAATTTCGACGTCGGTGATCTCGATGTAAATGACATCGGGGTGTGGCCGTCGGCCGTCAAGGGAATCATTCTGACCATCCTGTTCGTTGCCGTACTGGCCGGGGGTTACTTCTTCTACCTGACCGACAAGCAGGATCTGCTGACTGGGGTCCAGGCGAAGAGACGACGCTGAAGAGCGAATACGAGAGCAAATCCTTTCAGGCGGCGAACCTGCAGCAGTATCGCGATCAGCAGACAGAGATGGAGGCACGTTTCGGTACGTTGCTGCGCCAGTTGCCGAGCGATACCGAGGTGCCTGGATTGCTCGAAGACATCACGCTGACCGCGCTGAACAATGGACTGAAGATTGAGAGCATTGATTTGCAGCCGGAACGACGCGCCGAGTTTTACGTCGAGTTGCCGATTACCGTCACGGTGAACGGCGACTTCCACGACCTGGGTTCGTTCGTCAGTGGCGTGGCCAACTTGTCACGAATCGTGACGCTGCACGACTTTACGATCGCGCCCGAGTCCTCGCCGGGCGACCTGAAAATGTCGATTCTCGCGAAGACCTATCGCTACCTCGACGAGGGAGAGGGATGATGCGCCGTTTCAGCAGGATTGCTGCCTTCGCGCTGCTCGCCATTGGTGTTGCAGGGTGCGGATCCTCGAACAGCTTCGGCGATCTCCAGGCGTTCATGGATGAGGTTGAATCGCGGCCCAAGGGACGCATCGCACCCCTGCCCGAATTTCGATCCTACGAGGCATTCGCCTATAGCGCGTCGAATCTACGTAGCCCGTTTGAGCCGCCGCAGGTAATCAAACCGGTAGCGCCGGGCATGGCTCGCTCGAACGTGAAACCAGACCCGAATCGGGTTAAGCAGTTTCTCGAACAGTTCAACGTTGCCCAACTGCAGATGGTCGGAACGCTCTCGCAACGCGCGAATGTCTACGGCCTGATCGAGGATTCCGAAGGCGGCGTGCACCGGGTGCGTGCTGGTGACTACATGGGAACGGACCATGGCCGCATCCTTGGAATCGACGAAGACCGAATTGAAATGATTGAGATTGTCGCCGACGGTACTGGCGGCTGGATTGAGCGCACCCGGACGGTGAGCATTGGAGGCGGCGAGTCATGAAGGTTAGCAGAATGAAAAATCAGCTCGCACGAGCGGTGACGAAGCGACGCGTTTCGATACCACGCATTGGCGCGGTCGTGGTGGCACTCGGCGCTTGGCTTGTTTCGGCCTCAGCCACGGCTACGACAATGGAGAACATAGAGTTCTCGTCGCTACCGGGCGACAGGACGGAGATTCGCATGACGTTCGACGGTACGCCGCCGACGCCTAAGGGCTACACCATCGAATCGCCGGCAAGAATCGCGCTGGATCTCGAGGGTGTAACGAGTGCCCTGGAAACCAAATACCACAGCCTCGGCGCGGGTAACGCTCGCGAAGTGACCGTGATTGAAGCGAAAGACCGGACCCGCGTGATCGTCAATCTCACGGAACTGGTTGCGTATGAGACGTATGCCCGCGGCAACACCCTGTACGTGATTGTCGGCGCGGACGGCAGCGAGTCTTCGATGTCGGAATATGCCGGCGCTGAGGTGAGTGACGCGGTCACGCAGCGCGACTTCGGCTCATCCTCGATCCTCGATGTCGACTTCCGGCGTGGCGAAGAGGGCGACGGCCGGGTGATCATCACGCTGTCGAATCCCAAGGCGCTGGTAGACGTCCGTAGTGAATCCGGCCGGATCAAGGTCCGGGTCAAGGACACCGAATTGCCTGCTAACTTACGGCGACGCCTTGATGTCACCGATTTCGCCACGCCGGTGCAGATCGTCGATGCTCTGCAGGAAGGTCCGGACGTGACCTTCACAGTCACCGCCACAGGTAACTGGGACTATCTGTCCTACCAGGCGGACGAAATACTCAGCATCAACATCAATCCGATCAGTGAGGTGGAGCTGGAGCAGCGCGAGGACATCTTCAAGTTCACTGGAGAAAAGCTGTCGCTGAACTTCCAGGACATCGAAGTTCGCTCGGTGTTGCAGCTGATAGCGGATTTCACCGACCTCAATCTAGTGGCCAGCGACACCGTCTCCGGCCGGATCACATTGCGCTTGAAGAATGTACCCTGGGACCAGGCATTGGAACTGATCCTGCGCACCAAGGGCCTCGACCAGCGCCAGGTGGGCAACGTGCTGCTGGTTGCGCCGGCGGCAGAAATTGCCGCGCGTGAGAAGCTGGAGCTCGAAAATCAGCGCCAAATCGCTGAGCTCGCGCCGTTGCGCACTGAATTCATTCAGGTCCGCTATGCGAATGCGGGCGACTTGTTCAACCTGTTCGAGGGCTCGGGCGAGGGTGGCAGTTCGGTACTCTCCGACCGCGGTAGCGTGATCGTCGACGAGCGAACCAACGCCATCATCCTGACCGATACGGCGGCCAAGCTGGAAGAGTTTCGCCGGGTCATCGCCCAACTCGACATTCCGATACGCCAGGTGCTGATCGAAGCACGGATCGTTACGGCGAATGCCAACTTCACTGAAGAGCTTGGTATCCGCTGGGGCGGTGGTGCGATCGGTGATGCTTCACCGCTGGCCTCGCAAGGCAAGATAGGCGGCAGCTTGGAAACGTTGAAGGAACTGCAGAACATCATCGTTGACGGATCCGGAAGCATCTCCAGCCCAGGCGACCTGGTTGTGGACCTTGGCGTTACCGGCCCGGGCGCGACCAGCTTTGGCATCGGCTTCACCGGCCAGGACTATCTGCTGGACCTGGAATTGTCTGCGCTGGCGACCGACGGTCACGCGGAAGTGGTAGCTCGACCGAAGGTGATCACCTCGGACAAGCAGACCGCCAAGATCGAATCTGGTACGGAGATTCCTTATCAGGAAGCCTCCAGCAGTGGCGCGACCTCGACCTCGTTCAAGGAAGCGGTGCTGTCCCTGGAGGTGACGCCGCAGATCACGCCGGACGATCGCATCATCATGGACTTGCAGGTGAATCAGGATACCGTCGGCAAGATCTTCAACGGCGTGCCGAGCATCGACACCAACTCGATTCAGACGCAGGTTCTGGTCGACAACGGTCAGACAGTGGTATTGGGTGGAATCTTCGCCACCGACCGTACGGTATCGACAACCAAGACGCCGTTCCTGGGCGACATTCCGTATCTGGGCGTACTGTTCAAAAAGACGCTGGAGACGGACAACAAGGCGGAACTGCTGATTTTCATCACGCCACGCATCATCAAGGACTCGCTGACCACCCGGTGAGCGGATATCCAAAAGGCGCGGCCTTTGGCTAGGCCAATTGATTGCGAGCGATTAGACTGAACGGCGCCCTGATAGGCGCCGTTTTTTTATGTTGGCTTCACGACAGAATATATTCCTCATTGGACTCATGGCTGTGGGTAAGACTACGGTCGGCCGCTGTCTTGCCGACCAGCTCGGCAAGCAGTTTCTCGATACGGATCAGGTGGTCGAGGAGCGCGCCGGCGCCGACGTTTCCTGGATTTTCGATGTCGAAGGAGAACCGGGGTTTAGAGATCGTGAGGAGCACGTCGTCGAAGATCTGACGCAGCTGAGCGACATCGTACTTGCCACCGGCGGTGGTGTGGTGTTGCGACCTGAAAATCGGCGCAATCTCGCTACCAGAGGTATCGTGATCTACCTCAACACCTCGATCGACCGGCTTGTTCAGCGTACCCGTCATGACAAGCGACGTCCGCTGTTGCGCGGTGGTAATCGTGAGGCGCTGGAGCGGCTGGCGCGCGAGCGCGCACCGTTGTACGAGAGTATTGCCGACTATCGTTTCGATGCGGATCGAACCAGCGCGAAGGCGCTGGCTCGAGAGATATTCACGGTCCTGCAAAAGGATGAAATCGTTAGTGGCTGAACGGCTCGACGTAGATCTCGGTGATCGGGCTTACCCGATCTTTGTGGGCGCAAGCTTGCTGGGTGATAGCACCCGGTTCGTGCCGTACATCGACGGACGTCAGGTCTTTGTGGTGACCAACGAGACGATTGCGCCGCTGTACCTCGACCAGTTGCGCAGTACGCTGGGTGAGTTCGACCTGGATGTTTGCATCATCTCTGATGGCGAGCGCCATAAAACCCTGGAGACCTATCTACAGGTGATCGACGAACTGATGGCGCGCCGCCACAACCGCACCACGACGCTGCTCGCCCTGGGTGGCGGGGTAGTCGGCGACATCACCGGGTTTGTGGCGGCCACCTACCAACGTGGCGTGGCATTCCTGCAGATTCCCACCACGCTGCTCGCCCAGGTCGATTCCTCGGTCGGCGGCAAGACCGGGGTCAACCATCCGTCGGGTAAGAACATGATCGGCGCGTTCCATCAACCCCGATGCGTGGTTGCAGACACGTCGGTGCTTGGCTCGCTACCGCGCCGCGAATACCTGGCTGGATTGGCCGAGGTGATCAAGTATGGCGTGATTCGCGACGCCGAATTCTTCGCCTGGCTCGAGGCCAACCTCACCGCACTGCTCGACCAGCAAGAGGCCGCGCTGGTCCACGCCATCACCAGGTCCTGTCAGATCAAAGCGGAGGTGGTTCAGGCCGACGAGCGTGAATCCGGTGAGCGCGCGCTGTTGAACTTTGGCCATTCGTTCGGTCACGCCCTGGAAGCGTTGACCCGGTACGAGACTTACCTGCACGGCGAAGCCGTGGCAATCGGCATGGTGATGGCTGTCGACCTGTCGGCGCGTATCGGCTGGATGAGTGACACTGACGCGGGTCGGGTTCGCGACCTGATCGAGGCCGCTGGTCTGCCCGTTCAGGCGAAGACTGACGTTGACGTTGAGCCGATGCTCAAAACGATGGGCATGGATAAGAAGGTCGTCGATGGCCAACTTCGCCTGGTGCTGAGTCGTGGAATTGGCCACTCGGAGTTGACTGACAAGGTCGCCGAGTCAACCTTGCGGGCGCTCTTTCGTGGGTAAAGAGAGATGAGTGAAGAGCGCACCTTTGCCTTGGCGCTGGGCTTGACCCACGACCCCTTCGCGGCCCCGTCTGATACTTTTTTCGGTGCCGGAGATCGCACCCGTCAACTGGATGAGTTGCGCCAGTTCAGTCGAGGCCGGCGTCGGATGTTGGCGGTAACCGGGGATTGGGGCGTAGGCAAGTCGGTCATGTTCCGGGCGCTGTCGAGCCGCCTCGATCCAGGCGTAAAAGCGGCTCGAATCAATGCCAGTCTCGTCAATGATGAGGTGGGCATGCTGTCTGGCATCATTCAAGGCTTCGGCTTGAGCGGGCCGGAGCGCAAAAAGTCGGATGCGCTTGTGGACGTCATCGTCGAACACGCGCGGACACAGAATGAGTCGAATCGTTACTGCCTGATCATGATTGACGACGCGCATGCTCTGGCGTTGGGCGCACTGGAAACGCTGCTGACAATGGTGAACGCCACGCCGGAGCGCGGTTTGCGCGTCGTGTTCTTTGCTGAAATCCAGTTTGTGCAGTCACTCGAAAAGGCCGTTCGACGCGCGGCGGTGGACCTTTCCTGGCATGAGATTCGCCTGGTGCCGTTCAGTCGGGACGAGGTTCGCCGCTATCTGCGCTACCGGTTCGAGGAGGCGGGCTGGGATGATCATCTACCGTTTACCGAGTTGCAGATCCAGGAGTTGATCGTCGATTCTCGCGGCTATCCCGGAGAGATCGATCGGCAAGCCTCTGGATTGTTGAGCGGCAATGGCGGAAATGCCTCCAGCGGTCTGTTTCCGCCGATGCATCGGGCGGTGCTGATGCTGGCGGGGGTCGTGGTTGGCATGGTCTGGCTCGTCTGGCAGTTCGGTGAGTTGACCCAGGGGCCGGAGGGTCAGTCGATGGTTGATCGGGTGACGCGAGGCAATCAGCGGCTTGATCAGGGGATAGTTCAGGCAGCTGATCCTGTTCTGGAATCCGAATCCATCGAGTTCGAACCCGCGGCGGACATCGAGCCTCCATCCGTCGATCTGGCACTCATCGAGCGTGAATCCGTCGAGCGCGAATACCTCGAACCCCAATCCACGTTGGTTGCCGAGTCCGAATCGGTGTTCGAACCGGAACCCGAACCACTCGGAGTAGTTGATGAGCCCGGGCCAACGGCGGACCCCGACCCGGAGCTATTCGCACCGAC
>PVMK01117190.1_pt1 | contig 12248 bp, 10 predicted proteins | sample 1853481 | NCBI WGS metagenome assembly PVMK01 (sample SAMN08533507, study PRJNA380276) | Marine sediment metagenome, whole genome shotgun sequencing project. | reverse complement strand
GACCTATGAAAGTTCATCGAGCAGCCTGTCCGTTCTTACAGTTTCCCGGCCGCCACTGCGCGACTAGAATAGTCTGACGGACGGCCGTTTCGATCAGCGTACGGGCGATAGCTGGTGATTTGCCGCCGCATTCAGGGCCCATAATCTCTTGAAATGAGACTGGGCCAGTTGGGCATGGATGGCGATCATTCAATTCATAAAGCCCAGAATGCGCGGGACTTCGTAAAAATCCACAGCCTCAAACACGACAGTTTCGGGATCTTCGAGTATCGCTCCTGGATAGAAGGACTTTCTATAGGCATCCCCATGGTGATTGAAACGGATGCTTAGCACATAATTATCCGCACGTGGTTGGACATGGGCGGCAAAGTCTGAATGCAGCGCCGCTTCTAGCGTTTCACGGATTTGATCACGGGCAATCGTTGGTTGGACCGCAATGACTGATTCTCCGTGACCAATATTTGTGACAACGGTGTGGATCTGTGGGTTTTTCGCTTTTGCGATTTTACATATCCCGACATCGCCGGAGAGAAATACGACGGGCGTGTCCGTCAAGGTCGCCACATGTGCGAATAGTAGGTACTCTGAGCACAGTTCACCATTTAAAGTCACCTTGGAGAATCTGCCGGTCAACGTGTGTGACAAAGGGTTGTTCCCATGACCTGCGGGTCCATGCCAACCGACCATCGCTATGGCGTCGAAACTCCCGTCGATTTCTTGCAACATCCCGTACGGATGACCGGACCAACCACGTATAAGGCGCACTTGCTCAGGCAATCGTTCGGCTAGGATGTTGCGACCGCTTCCGTGGGCATCTTTCATCCAAATTTCGGTTGCACCCGCAGCAAGGGCGCCCTCGGCGGCCGCAACCGCTTCTGCGGTCATGCGCTCCTGGAACTCGCCGTAATCATTTTTCGTCTTCGTCGCCTCGTCCCAATGTGCGATGCCGGCCACTCCTTCAATATCAACGCTAATGTATATTTTCATCTCAATGGCGCTCCCTGTAATCGATCGATTCGTGGCTCTTCTGATCCGCCCCACGAATTGTACCATCCGCTAGAGCATCTTCCGACCTTACACGGTCACTCAATGGGGGCCGACCACTCGGCCAAACGCTCTTCGACATCGCGGAAGCTCAGATTGAACCGAGCGTAAAGCCAGATAGCGCGCGGGATGATTGACAGCGGGAAGTGGAGATTTCGAGAACTGATCGCGTTCATCCGGCCAGTGCAACCGGTTCAACTCCACTGGTGCATACGAGTTTGTGACAAGGCCCGTTGCCCAAGAATAGATCAAACACCTGCTTCTTCACGTACAAAATGTGTATCAGAAACCTGTCGCATGGGCAATTCAACCGGCATGAAATCTGGTGCACGTAAAACACTGGGAATTTCATCAACTTTGAGTTTACGGTCTTTTGTTCGTTTCCGTGGATCAGGAACCGGCACTGAACTGAACAGTTTGTTGGTGTAGCTGTGTTGTGGATTTCGGAAAATTGATTGCCGGTTGCCAATTTCAACAATCTCTCCTAGATACATCACCGCAACCCTGTGCGCGATACGTTCTACAACAGCTATGTCATGAGAAATAAAAAGCATTGAAATACCCAAGTCAGATTGCAGATCCATCAATAAATTGATCACCTTAGCTTGAATTGTCACATCTAATGAAGCTACCGCCTCATCGGCAATGATCAGTTTGGGATCAAGCCCCAGTACGCGCGCAATACATATTCTTTGCCTCTGACCTCCCGAAAATGCATGTGGGTAGCGATCCATATGGTCTTGTTCTAGATCGACCCGTTCAAGCAGATGAGCCACACGCTCACGCAATTTAGACTGTGGGACAACTGCGTTTACTGCCAGTGGATCTGCAATTGCCTTGCCAATTGTCATACGTGGGTTCAGAGAACTGAATGGATCTTGGAAAATCATTTGAATATTCCGTCGGGTCGCCTGCAACTGTCGAGGTGAAAGCCCAAGTGTCTCTTTTCCATTGAACTTGATTGACCCAGAAACCGGCTTATCCAAATGCATGATGCTTCTTGCAATGGTTGACTTTCCACAACCGGATTCTCCCACCAGAGCAAGGGTTTCACCCGGATAAATATCAAATGAAACATTTTCCACCGCATGAACCCGCCCGTAGATTTTTCCGAACAAGCCCGTTTTCAAGTCAAACCGCGTTGTCAAATTTTTCACTTCAAGCAATGGGGTTTGTTTTTCGGCGGCCGATTTCGATTTCATTACTGGGACACCCCGCCTCGAGCATGCGTTTCCAAAGCTGCTTCATCGACTGCAATAATTGGAAATTTCTCTGGTTTATCTTTGTCCTTCATGCTGCCCAGTATAGGAACCGCCGAAATTAGAGCTTTTGTATAGGGGTGATTTGGTTTCTCAAATATGTCAAAAACCGATCCCGTTTCGACAATTTTTCCATTTTGCATCACGCAAACCCGGTCCGCGACCTCTGCGACAACACCCATATCATGCGTAATAAAAAGAACTGACATGCCGATTTCATCTTGTAAGGTTCGGATCAGATCAAGAATTTGAGCTTGTATGGTGACGTCCAGTGCGGTTGTCGGTTCGTCAGCTATCATCAATGATGGGCGACAACATAATGACATGGCAATCACAACCCGTTGTCTCATGCCACCCGACAATTGATGCGGGTATTGTTTCATACGCCGTTCGGCGTCTGGAACACGAACAAGTTTCAGCGCATTTAGTGCGATTTTTTCAGCTTGCTTAACGCTCTTCCCCTGATGGCAGATAATTGCCTCGGAAATTTGATACCCCACGGTGAATACTGGATTTAGGCTCGACATCGGGTCTTGAAATACAATAGACACATCGGCACCCCGAATATCGTTCATTTTTGATAGCGGCAGTTTGGTGACATCTACGATTTCACCCGTGCGCACGCGCAATTTTATGGTGCCTTCGTCAATTGAAGCGTCCTCATACTCAGTAAGACGCATTATCGTCATTGCGGTTACCGATTTTCCACTACCAGACTCACCAACAATCGCTAATGTTTCTCCCTTATCAATATGAAAAGACACCCCTTTTACTGCTTTAACAGTGATATTATTACTCATAGAGAATGACACACAGAGGTTTTCGACCTCGATGATTCTATTTTTTTTCATATCGGTTTATGGCCATTTCGTCATGCAGAAATAGAGACCCGCCAATTTCCAACTCTCGGTAAATCAGCAGCGACTTCTCCCCTAATGGGATCGAATCCATTGAATTTGTCAACCGCACTATGTTGTCAATCGGCATTGAGTCGCGACCCCGGGAATGTCCCTACACCAACAACACCTCCCAACGGGCGCTCCATCCCAACGTCGTTTTTCGCAAGGCCACCAACGGCGTCCGTTCCCAATGGGGTGGCCACCTTTTCGCCACTGTCCGTTCCGGCGTCGATACCGATCGCCAAAATGGCCTCTCCGTCTTCCAATCTACCCACGCCACTCTTTATGGAAATGTCATATCAATGATAGCTTTATTAAATCGAGGCGAGCAATTGCTACCTGAGGTGGACCCAATAACGGTCACCCGATAGCGCTTTCACTGATCAAGCCGCGTAGCTTGTGCTCTCGCCGAGTCAGAGGATTCACACCTTTATATTGACAGAATTCAGTCTCGTATTGCAGGCTGAATACAGAGCGTGCTACCGTCGCGGTGTGCACTACGGTGGGTGCCATAACGGGCCGTGGCAATGTATTCGGTCGTTGCTAGGTGTCGGCATAAACGCCCTAAAGGGGGAGCTATCACGAGCGACACGCAAAGAAGGGATGATGCACTGTTTCAGTGCGGCTTCTGCTCGGCGATCGCTCCCGCCAAAAAACTGGATGCCCGCGGGCAGCGGTCTAACCCACTGCTCTGAGTCGTCGCTGTCTTGCGGGAGACACTCAAATCTTAAGGGAGGAAAATCATGAAACAGATAAAACTTCTAGTGCCACTCGCTGCCGTTCTCTCAAGTTTGGCGATCGGTGGAACAGCGCTTGCTGAAATTAAAAATCCAGACACGCTGATATTTCTAACCACAGATGGCATTACATCGCTTGACCCCGCTTATATCGGTGATACGGCTAGCACATATTCATCTTACAACGTTTATAGCCGGTTGCTGGATTACGATGGCTCGAATATTTCAGAGTTTGTTCCCGCTCTTGCAAGCCAGGTTCCCTCAGTGGCGAATGGCTTGATCGAAGAGTTGGATGGGGGCGCCATCAGATATACTTTTCCAATGCGTGACGGCGTAATGGCTCACAAGGTTGGCATCAAGGGGGTCGATGGCGCCATTGCATGGCATTATTACGATGATCTCAGCGATGCCGACAAAGCCAAAATTGAGCCCGGCTACGGCGAGATCAACGCCGATGATGTACGGTACAGTCTCATGCGAGCTATTTTACAGGGTGAGTCCTGGATGGCTAATGCGGTTACCGAAATGATCACGGCCGGTAAGTACACCAACATTGAGAAATGGGCGGTAGGCCTTGCTGGCGTCAACAAATTCGAAGATGTGGATGAAGCCGGGTTGAAAGCTGTTCATGATGAACTTGCAAAGAAACTACGCGTTGAAGATGGCAAGCTCATCCTGACCTTGGAATCTTCGTTTCCAGCTACTCTTGGTATTTTGGCCCTGCCCTTTGCCACCTCTATCATTGATATGGAATGGGCAATTGACCAGGGAGACTGGCCCAATACAGCGTCGACCTGGGTAGAACACCACAAACCAAAATTGGATAAGAATCCCCTGTTCAAAGTGGAAAATGGCAGTGGGCCGTTTATCGTGGAAAAATGGGATCGGGCCGAAAAGAAAATTACCTTCAAACGATTTGAAGGGTTTTTCCGTGACCCTGCCCCCCTGAAGCGGATTGTCTATCGGACCGTGCCAGAATGGACCAACCGCCGTCTGCAACTCGTAGCCGGTGATGCTGATGTTGCTGTGACGCCGCCTGAATTCACCAAAGAAATGCGCGCCACTAAAGGGATAACAGTGACAAACCTGGAACAGGTCTATGGACGCTCGCTGTTTTTCGGTTGGCCGGTAAGCGCTGAAGATAACCCGGCAATTGGTAGTGGCAAACTGGATGGTAAGGGCGTACCGCCTGATTTCTTTGCGAACCTCGATGTCCGCAAGGCGTTTAACTATGCTCAAAACTATGACATCTTACTTGAGCAAATCCAGTTAGGCCGAACTGTTCAGATGCGTGGCCCGACAGTGCGGGGAATTATGGGCTTTCGGTCCGATAGTCCTATCTACAGTTACAATCCTGAAAAAGCCACCGAGCATTTCAAAGCTGCATTTGACGGCAAACTTTGGGATGTTGGATTCGAAATGACTGCCTACATGAGTGAAGGAATAACCGAGGCTGCTTCCGCTTTTGCAGTTTTGCAACAGAGTCTGGCTCGGATAAATCCGAAATTCCGCATCAAGGTTCAAGCACTTCCCCGAGCCTCATTCCGGGAAAAAACTTATGGCACGGATAATCCTGAATCGCCGCTGTCTTACATGGGCTGGGGACCCGACTATTCAGATCCAGGCGGCCCGCTTGGTGCCGCATCATATTATCTGGCCAGCTCGGGCCTTGTGGCCGGTTTCAGTGGCGAAGGCTATCGTGCATTGATGGTAGAGAAATTCGATCCTCTTTTAGAGAAGGCATGGAAGCTGAATGATCCTGCCTTGCGTGAACCTATCTATGCCAAGCTGCAAGAAATGAGTCACGAATATGCTCTCTCCCAATATATGTGGGAAGCAGTTACAACGAACGTCACCAGAGATTGGGTGAAAGGCTATGTCCACAACAAAATTTTGTATGGTGCATGGAATTTCTACAACATCTCTAAAGTAGAGAACTAAGCCTAATTGATAGTGCGGTGAACGCGGCAGACATCGAATTTTGCGACACGCTTATGTAAGGGTTCTCAGGAAATTCAATGCTATATTATATTTTCCGGAGAATCTTATTCCTGCCTGTCGTGTTCATCGTATTATCGCTTATGATTTTCAGCCTGCAGATGCTGTTATCGCCCGTCCAACGAATTTCTACATATATTTCGAGTATTTCAGAACTTAAGGGCGGCCGGGATCAAATTGAAAGTTTGATCAAGAAATACGGACTGGACGAACCATTTCTCGTTCAGTATTGGGGTTGGCTAGAAAACGTTTTTAATGGCAATTTAGGTTGGTCGGAAACTGCCAGATCGCCAGTTTCCGAAATACTTTTAAACTTATTCCCCGCCACAGCAGAGCTGGTCATACTGGCTTTTATTCCGAGTTTTCTGGGTGCGATATGGTTGGGCACTAAAGCTGGCGCCAATTTAAATAAACCGACAGACCATATCATTCGGTTTATCACCGTACTGGGCTGGTCATTCCCAACCTTTGTTTTCGGCCTGATCATGTTGCTCCTTTTTTATGGATATCTGAACTGGTTCCCCCCGGGGCGCCTGTCTCAATGGGCGATTACTGAAGTCGAAAGTGCGGAGTTTATTCGCTACACCGGCGCCAATCTAATTGACTCATTGCTGAATGGGCGATTGCCGATCTTCTTTGACTCGGTGCGACACCTGATCGCGCCGGTCATCACGCTTACTTATGTCAATTTGGCGAACATGACGCGTGTGATGCGCACGAGCATGTTGGAAACCATGCGTCAGGATTATATCCGAACAGCCCGCGCCAAGGGGCTTTCTGAGAACGTAATCGAAAACAAGCACGCCCGCCGAAACGCCTTGCTTCCCGTAACCACAATGGCGGGGATGGAGCTTGCCTACATGATGGGTGGGGTCGTCATTACCGAAACCATTTTCGATTATCACGGTCTTGGCCAATTCGCGGCACACGCTGCGGCCAACCTTGATTTTCCGGCAGTTTTAGGCTTTGCGCTCTATTTCGCTTTGGTTTTGGTCTTGCTCAATCTGATTGTTGATCTGCTTTATCCTCTCATCGATCCAAGGGTGACCCTCAAATGAAGATTGTTCAATATCTTCTCAAAAACCCGCTTTCACTCATCGGCATTGTGTTGTTGCTGTGCTTTGTGCTGGTTGCGGTATTTGCGCCAATTATTGCAACGCCCGAACCTTTCCAGATTAGCCCTTATGAAACCCCGCGCACATCATTTTGGGTTACACCAGAGCCAATGTCTAAGGATCACATTTTCGGCACCACCCAAGGCCAATACGATATTTTTTATGGCTTGGTCTGGGGCACCCGGACAGCATTTAAAGTGGGGCTCGGTGTGGTGCTGATATCTTCGATCTTTGGTATCACAGTCGGTTCAATTGCGGCCTACTATGGCGGCATAATCGATGAAATTCTGATGCGCATTGTTGATGTCTTTATGGCGGTTCCGTTTCTTATTGCGGCGATGGTTTTAACCACCCTGTTAGGCAAAGGCATTGGTCCAATGATGATTGCATTGACTGCATTCGGTTGGATGAGTTACGCGCGGGTGGTACGGAGTGAAATTATACGCATCAAGGAGATGGACTATATCCACGCTGCGCGTACTTACGGTGTTAAAGACTTTTCCCTGATTATTCGTCACATTCTACCAAATGCGCTTTTCCCAGTTTTGGTGTTGGCGACAATGGCGACTGGATCGATGGTGCTTGCAGCTTCGGCGTTAAGTTTTTTAGGTGTGGGGACCGAAGCGGGATATGCCGATTGGGGCCAGTTCATCAGTTATTCTCGCAACTGGATTGTGGGTCAAGGCGATGACCCGTTTCATTATTGGTACACGCTCTTTTTCCCTGGCATGGCTATTTTCCTTTTCGTATTTTCGTGGAACCTGGTTGGCGATGCCCTGCGCGATATTCTTGACCCTCATATTATCCAGAAATAGGGAGCTGAGCCATGTCTCGCGAGCTGGCTTCGATAAAAGAACGATTTGAAGGGCGTATTGCCTTTGAGGTCGCGGACAAGGAGCTTCCTTCCATTTCATACATATTGGTGAGTCGCGATTCCGTTGTTGCATCGGGCCACGTTCAACGTCAAGACGTAAGCTGGGTTTGGCCGAGAAAGTCATCTTTCGAATTGCCTCACAGTCCAAAATGTTTACCTCGATCTGCCTGATGCAACAACAGAATCGCGACTCACCAATATGTATGAAATGGAAGGAAGCTCTTTTTCCCTGGCATGGCTATTTTCCTATTCGTATTTTCGTGGAACCTGGTTGGCGATGCCCTGCGCGATATTCTTGACCCTCATATCATCCAAAAATAGGGAACTGAGCCATGCCTCGCGAACTGGCTTCGATAAAAGAACAGTTTGAAGAGCGTATTGCCTTTGAGGTCGCGGACAAAGAGCTTCCTTCCATTTCATACATATTGGTGAGTCGCGATTCTGTTGTTGCATCGGGCCACGTTCAACGTGAAGACGTTAAGCTGGGTTTATCCGATAAAGCCATCTTTCGAATTGCCTCACAGTCCAAAATGTTTACCTCGATCTGCCTGATGCAACTCGTGGAACGTGGGCTGGTAGATATTGATGTCGAGGTATCACGATATATTCCCGGCTTTCAACCCACCAATCCTTTTATTGGCAAGAACGGGGGCTCGTTGGGTGACGATGTCACACTGCGCAAACTGATGAGCCATACCGCCGGCATGATCCGCGAACCTCAAAGTGGGAACTATTTTGATGATAGTCATGCCGCGCTTGAGCAAACGATAAGTGAACTCGCAATTTCGGTTCTGAAAAACGACCCAAGCGCTGGAGTGTTCAGCTATTCCAACGCAGGGATGGCTGTCGTTGGTTCGGTGGTCGAGCATGTTTCAGGACAACCCTTTGCGGACTATCTCAATGCCAATGTGCTGGTCCCCCTTGGCATGTCGGACAGCGCAGTCATTTCAAACCCTACTATTCTCGATGAATTGGCCCCTGCTTTCATGTGGACCATCGATGGCGATATATCTGCCCCCGTATTCGACCTTAGCCCCCCTGCGGGAAACATCTATTCTACACTGCCCGACATGGCGCGGTTCATGACATGCCTGCTACGCGGTGGGTTTACGCCAAGCGGCAAGAGCATTGTTTCACCTTCATCATTGAACCAAATGTGGTCCATAATCGGCCACCGCCCTGAGGGTTATCCAGGCCTCAAAGGTTATGGTCTGGGTTTTGGGGTCAGCAACATGGATGGTTGGCTCTCTGTTGGCCATGGTGGTGCGCTTTATGGATTTGCATCTCAGCTATCCCTATTGCCTCAGGCCGGTTTGGGCGTTGTTCTGATTTCCACACTGGATGCGTCCAACGGCATCGTAAACCATCTGGCCGAAAGCGGTCTTCGTCTGGCGCTTGCAGCCTGCAATATGGGATCGCCGCCAGCGCAACGGCGCCGCTACGGCGACATTTCGTCAGATCAATTCGAAACTCTTCCCGGTCACTATCAAAACAAAGAAGACGGCGAATTTGCGCAGGTTACCGAGCGAAACGGCAAACTCTACCTCATCGGTGATGGGATGCCCCTGCAGATCAAACCAACGTCTGGTAACAATTTTTCTATCGATGGTCGCCTATACGGCGAAGGTTCAGACTACGACTATCTTGACCTGGAGTTTCCCGATTGTGGGAAAATGGTTTGGAAGAACCAAGACTGGTTCAAAATAGAACAAGTCAGCGAGATCCGGGTCGATCCTGAAATCGAACCCTACCTGGGCGAATATGGGCCAGATATAAACATAACAACTCTTTCGTATCAAAATGAGGGGATGGTTTGTTTGATGGAGTATTTTTACGCCCACACCTGCAAACCGCTTGGTGAAAACCGATTTAAAATGATGGGCACACTTTATCCAGATGAAACGCTCGAACTTGGCGCAATCGATGAAAATGGTCAAAACGGAATTCGAGTTGGACCAATGTTTTTCGCTCGTCGCTCCTGACATCCGAGAATATCCAACCTAAAGCAACAAAACATGCAGATTACAAAAGTCGAAATTTTCAAAGCTCACCTGCCCCTTAAACGTCCATTCCGGATCGCGCTCGGAGAAACGCATGTCGCGGGTACTGTGTTTGTGCGAGTTCATTCCGGTCAATCTATCTATGGCATGGGCGAAGCCAATCCCTTCACACCAATTGTTGGTGAAACACTGGCAACCGCATTTGTCGCAGCAGAAGATTTGGCGCGATTAATTCTTGGTACAGATCCGCTTGATATCGAAGGCCGCGTTGAGCAAATGTGTGCCTTTTTACCCAATAACCCAACCATTCGTTCTGCCTTCGACATGGCCTTGTATGATTTGGCTGGCAAGAAGGCGGGCATGCCGCTCTATCAATTGTTGGGCGGAAAGAAACGCTTGTTGATGACCGATAATACGGTTGGCATTGATGATCAAAAGACAATGGTCCGGCATGCTTTGGAGTTTCAACAGCGTGGCTTTCCTGCGATCAAGATCAAAGTGGGAACCACCGTTGAAGCCGATATTGAACGTATTCGATCAATTCGCCAGGCGCTTGGCCCCAATATTCTGTTAAGGATTGACGCCAATCAGGGTTGGGATCGAGTTTCTGCCGAGCGGGTCCTTGCCGCTCTTGAGGAGTTTAAAATACAATATTGTGAACAGCCCGTACCTGCCTGGGATTTTGAAGGTTTAGCAGCAGTAAGCAAACACACGACAATCCCGATCATGGCTGATGAATCACTTTTTGACCACCATGACGCCATAAAGCTTTTGAAGCAGCAGGCCTGCAAATACTTCAATATCAAACTGGCCAAATCTTCCGGAATATTCGTTGGCCTGAAAATCAACGCGATCGCAGAAGCTGCTGGCATTAAATGCATGGTCGGGTGCATGACCGAAACGAGACTCGGGCTAACCGTTGTTGCTCATATGGTCTCAGCGCGCAGCAACATCATTTTTGCTGATCTCGATGGCGCTGATATGTTGCGCGATGATCCGGTGACCGGGGGTATGGTGTATGGCGATCAAGGCCAGATCACATTACCTGATGGCCCAGGCCTTGGCGCCGACCTTGACTCCGAATTTCTAAAATCAATTGAAAAAATTGAAGTTTCTGATTCTCTCAATTAGTCGAAATCAGGGAAAATGGATAGCACTCGCCAAATGGGTTCCCCTATTGGAGCCAAAATGACGATTAATGGTAAACATGTGAATTATTTCTGTGGCACAAGCTACTATGCGCTGCATGGTAATCCACAAGTGATTGCGGCCGCCTGTCGCGCGACTGAGGAATTCGGGCTGGGCCCGGGCACCATAGCCGGTGTTGAAATTTATGACGAGTTAGAGGCACTTGCCAAAGACTACTTTGGTGTTGAGGCGGTCACATATATGGCTTCTGGATACCTTAGTATTTCAATATTATTGCAGGCTCTCCATGATGAATTTGACGTGATTTTTGTCGATTCGGCATCTCACTATTGTGTCTATGACTCTCTTCGGTCATATCAAAAAATCACTTTCAAATTCAACCATCGAGACAGCGAAGACCTGGCCGCGAAACTGTCCCGGCACGTTGGTAACAATCAAAGGCCCGTTATTATCACGGATGGAATATTTCCTTCTTCAGGATCCCTTGCGCCCTTGGACAAATATTCCGAAATTATGAAACTCTATCCGGGAGCTATCTTATGTGTCGATGACTCCCACGGAGTGGGTGTCATTGGTCCCAATGGACGCGGCACACTCGATCATTTTGGCTTGCATGGTCCACCGTATTTTCTGGCGGGCACACTTAGTAAAGCATTTGGTGGTTTTGGCGGTATTGTTCCAAGTTCAACAATTCTTGGGAAAAAAATTGCACTAAATGTTAAACTCATGGTTGGCGCGTCCCGACCCCCGATACCTGCGGCTGCAGCGGCCTGCATGGGTTTGCGTTTATTAAGCGAACAGCCGCCACTGCGTAATATTCTGCGCCGTAACGTCAATCATATGCGTCAGGGCCTTGCAAAGATTGGACTGGCCATTGATGATTCTCCGGTTCCAATCGTTAGCGTAAAAGCATCTTCAGATTTGTCAAAAGTAAACAAACAATTGGAGAGCCGGGACATTTTTGTTCATTACGTGCCAGCTTCTGGATATTCCGATGCACCAGATTATGAAACTCTGCGCATCGCGGTTTTTTCCACCCATTCGATTGAACAAATTGATTACCTTGTCGCCAGTTTGGAAGAATTATTGGACCGATCTAAACCGTCATGGGTCTGATGCTTTGCGGTCAATCAGTCCGTTCGGCCCATTGGCATTGAAACGCAGCACCCTATC
>PVMK01159497.1_pt1 | contig 12249 bp, 8 predicted proteins | sample 1853481 | NCBI WGS metagenome assembly PVMK01 (sample SAMN08533507, study PRJNA380276) | Marine sediment metagenome, whole genome shotgun sequencing project. | reverse complement strand
CAGATGATTGATTCTATTCACTGAGGTTATCCTCAAATTAAGCCAACGCTCTATGGGACTGAGAAAACAACGGGGTCAATTGTTGTGATATCGTTTTTCAAAAAGGGCAAATCCATTTCACCGGGTTTGCCTTTTTTGCAATTTTGTAACAAATACGATATATGTACTGAACGAGACTCGGTTTCAGGTTGTTTTTATGGCAAGATATTCCAAGAAAGGGACGGGGGTATAATTTTTGTGATACCATATTACCGTATCGCAATATCGATTGAACAAAGGTACTTGCAAGTTATCATATTTTATCAGAATTATTTTTCGATAAGGAACTCTCAATTAATTTTTAATAAATAGGTTTGGTTGACTGGCAAATTTTTGGGCACATTCGAAAGAGCAAAAATAGTAATTGTTGTCTTTGAACGTAAGGTGGGCGGATGCCGATTCGGGACTGACGAGCATACGACAAACTGGATCAACAACATTTATTTCAAGTTTTCGGCAATCTGTAACAATTTCAAAAAGAGCCACAGGTTCAAAGATATTTTTAAAATTAACCTCTCCGATAGCTCTGAATTTTATATCTTCCATTTCCCCAACCATTTCGACGACTGTTTTTGTACACAGAATCTGACAACCTCGGGCATGGGAGACAACTCTTGAAGCAATATTAAGGGCAGAGCCAAAATAATGTCCCCCTTGTTCAAGAACTTTGCCCGAATGGATACCTGCGTGAATAGTGGGAAAGAAAGGTTCCGTTTCTATTTTGTGGACTAATTTGAGAGCCGTTTTAATGATGCTGGCAGCATCAGTACTTGCGATTAAGACTTCGTCACCGACTCGTTCTATTAGCCTTGTACCTTCATAAAGAGATTCCTTGGCGATTTCGGTGTACCGATTAACGACTTTAGCTGCCGAAATATTTCCATGTGCTTCTGTCAATGCCGTATAACCTGATAAATCTGCAACTAAAAGAACAATATCAATTTCTTTGGAATCAGCCATATACAAAATCCTCCAAAATTTTTCTGAAATTCTAACATAGAATAAACGTAACTGAAAACCAACTTTTTTTAAATAAACATTAAACCAATTATTATTACCCCGATTAAATTAATACATGGTATCTGGATTTCTTAAAATTTAAATATTTCAAAAATGATGTAATTTGAAGTAAGACTTAAATATTGGATTATAGTTAAAACCTAAAAAAGGGAGGGAATGAAAAATGATTGAGAACAATAAGTACTTAAAATTGTTGGTTTTTATAATGGTTTTCGGGAGCATGTTCTTTTTCACAAAAAATCTTTATGCCCATTGCGACACCTTGGATGGGCCTGTAGTAGAAACGGCAAAAAAAGCTCTTGCCTCGGGTGACGTCACGTCCTTGCTTAAATGGGTTCCCGCCGATGATGAGCAAATGATTCGCACCGCTTTTCAAAAAACACTGGAAGTCAGAAAGCTTGGAACTCAGGCACGTGATTTGGCTGACATGTACTTTTTTGAAACCCTTGTCCGCATTCACCGAGCCGGGGAAGGTGCGCCTTACACTGGCCTCAAACCCGTTACTGCTGTTGATCCGGCGGTTGCTTTAGCTGACAAGGCTTTGGAAAACGGCTCGGTGGATAAACTTGTAAATACCCTGACCGATGCCACGGCCAAGGGTATCCGTGAGCGTTTTCAGCGGGCTTTGGAAGCCAGCAAACACGCCGATGAAAGCGTGGCTGCCGGTCGTGAATTTGTTAAAGCCTATGTGATCTTTACTCATTATGTAGAAGGATTACATACTATGATCAAGAGCGCGACAGGACATCATGAACATCGATAAGCGGTTTCAAGGGGTGAATATCAGTGGCCTGATTTTTTTGTGATACCATAATACGATATCAAAAAATAGAAATTGTGGTGATTTCTGCAATGAAAATGTAAATATCAGAGCCTCAAAATTATTGTGATATCGTTTTTTCAAAAAGGGCAAACTTATTTCGCTGGGTTTGCCTATTTCATTTTTATGATATATGTAATCAGCATGAACTGACTTCAGGTTGTTGTTTTGGCAAGATGAACGAAACCGCTACGCGGTAGCTTTTTTTCAGAATTTCCAACATCTTTGAGGTTTAAGATTTATTTTCTTTATTGTGTTATTTTTTTTAATTTTTTTAGCCGTCAATTAAAATTTTAGCTTTTCTTTCTTTTAAGAATGTGCGATATTACTTACTGTAATTATAATGAAAAGAGAAAGTGGATACTTTACCCATATAGCATATTTCATGCCAAGATTGTCGACGGCTTCGTACATCTTTGTTTTATCAATAATCCCGCCCCGATAAATCACCATTCAAAACACTGTTGCAACAGAACCAAAAAACGATAATCTTTGGTTAATCTACTGCGGGACATCCTATAATCCCTTTGTCAAACCCATTCGAAAATTTCAAAGTTTAAGAATAATATCAGATCAGTTGAGAAGGTGTGACCTCCTGAAAGGCGCACCTGTCCTTTGCTCTTTGACATCATTTTTCGGCGAATCTCTCACCAATAGGCGAACCCTACCTCTGATCGTTACGTTTATCCGGCCTTACCGTCTTAGAACGGTTAAGACTGCCAATCATCCCTTATCCAGAGTCGAAAGTTCAGTGAGAGGCCCAGGACTGTCCCTCCAGAGGTCTTAATGCTCCAACTACGCCCGATAAACGGAGCTCTCTCGCCGAAATAGTAAACACGTGTTAATCGATATGCTCAGATGTGCCGGATCAAACACCTGTCTTTTCTTCATCAACGTCCAGGCAATTACCAGCATTTTGGCAGCCAGCTTAACGCGCATCTTTGTTTTAATCCACGCTCGCGTTCTCTTCCCCGAAGAAGTCTGGTAAAGTATGTTCTGAACAGATCGACCCTTGCGGCGGCCACATGAGCTGCCTGATACAAGGCGTAGCGAAGCTCACCGTTGCCTTTTTTAGATATTACCGGGATCGCCTTGTCGCTGGTTTTACCACTACGTTTTGCACACAGATCATAGCCGGCCAATTTGATAAGCTGTTTTCGGTTTTCAAATCGAAAAGGATCGCCAATCGACGCCAGCACCCTGGCCGATATGTAAGGCCAAAAGCCCGGTATCGTCAGCAGGTAGCTATATTCAGCAAACTCAAGAGCGACATCTTTTATAGCCGTTTCAGTTTCTTTTAGCTGCCGGCGAACTTGCTTTAGTTTTTCTACCAGAAGCTGAGCTTCGAACGCTGCCGCTGATCCCATCGGACAGCCTATAGATTCTATCGCCTGTTGATGGATTTTTCGTAGTCTAAGTAGCTGAGCTGTCCCTCGCCGGGTTCGCGTCACCATCTGAAAGAACGACTCAAAGTCCATGCCGGCGATTTTATCCGGGTCCAGGCACCATTTGACAATTGCCAGGCTCTCGCTCTCACAAGCGCTGTAGAACCTGTCAAGTTCGGGAAAGTACTGGGCCAGAAGATTATTTCTGCTTCGCATCCGAAGACTGTGCTCTTCTTTCTTCAGCCGTCTTCTCAATGACAGTAAAGATCGAAGCTCAATAATGCCAGGTGACGGACTATCATAGTAAAGACATCTTCTCCTGGAAACCAGGTCTGCAATATTGGCCGCGCACTTGGTGTCATGTTTGTCCCAGCGCCCGTCAAGAAGCTCCCGATTCCTTTTGACCGCTACACCAGAAACAAGAACAACATTACAATCGCAACGGATTAAATGACTGGCCAATGGCTTATGGTAATTGCCGGTCGGCTCCACTCCATAGATGATTTTAGAAAGGCCGTTTTGAGACTTGATCTCCTCGGCGGTTTTCAGTAGCCGAGAAAAACCATCTAAGTCATTTTCAAAGATCAGTTTTCTAAACAAAGATTTTCCAGTTGCCGAGCCCATGAAAGCATGATGTTTGTCTTTGCCCACATCGATACCGACAACCAAATATTGATCCGATCTGGTGATCTCTTTAACAATTTGACAATACTGCCTGCGCCTGATAAGTTCTTGATTACTCATAATAACCTCCTTTTGGTGTTAAAGGGTTTTAATTTGCCACCTTTATGCTATCAGGAGGTTATTTATTTACTATGACTTAGATCATTTTGTTCTGAAGCAATCCTCGTACCCTTGGGGATATAACCTTCTGCTATTTTAATATATAACTATGGATAAAACACTTATTAGAAATCACAAGTTTTGACAAGACCGATATTTGCCGTATATTTAATATATTAATAGTTCAAACACTTAAAATGAGAACCTAATATATGGTATCCACACCAGCTATTCGGCCATCTGCTCTGTGTTTGGGCAGTATCAGGAAAGCAACAAAAGTTTCTTATGATTAATCGCTATATTAAATCAGGAGATAAACCAATGAAAAAATCAAGGACCAGATTATTAAGTGTTCTATTTGCAATCATTATTAGTACCATGGTTTTCGGATTTTCCATGCCGGCAAAAGCGGGCGAGCCCGTTGATCAGCAGGGGCTTGTGGATAAGGCGCATGCGACTTTCCAAAGTTTCATGGTGGATTCAAACATGGCTTATTTAAAAGATCACCTGCGCGAGGCCAAAGGTCTCTTGATCGTACCGAGTATGCTAAAAGCCGGGTTTTGGGTAGGCGGATCCGGGGGCAGCGGCGTGCTCATTGTCAAAGATGCGAAAACAGGGCAATGGAGCCAACCGGCGTTTTACACCTTAGGCTCAGTAAGCTTTGGAATCCAGTTCGGAGTGGAGGCGGCGGAAGTTGTTATGATGGTGAGGACCCAAAAGGCGGTGGATAAGCTGCTCACATCATCTTTCAAGCTTGGGGGTGATGCCTCTATTGCCGCTGGGCCGGTGGGTGGAGGTGCCAAATCGAATGTGGTGGCCGACATTTTTTCCTTTTCACGATCCAAAGGCGCTTTTGCCGGAATTGCCCTGGACGGCGCTGTCGTTTCGACCAAGGACAAATGGAACAATGCTTACTATGGAAAGTCGGTGACGCCAGTGGACATTCTTGTGAAGCGTTCTGTCAGCAATCCCAATTCAGCCGACCTCATTAAAGCGGTGACCCAAGCCGCAACCGTCATGCAAAAGGAGCCGATGTCTACTGGGAAAGGGCGTTATTACGAAGTCCGTCAAGGGGACACGTTATATAGGATCGCAAAACAGCACAGCACCTCGGTGGATGAATTATGTCGCCTCAACACCATAACCGCAAACGATCCGATTCACCCGGGTCAAAAACTTTTGGTCGCTCCAAGCAAATAGCTGTAAAGCCTTAAAACTTATGAAAAAAGAGTTTATGTCCTAAACTAAAGTTTTGTTATAGGAGAAGCGGGAACGATAGAAGACGTAAATCAAGAACCTATAAATATTAAAGATATTTTAAAGGGGCAAATCCATTTCGCGGGGTTTGCCTTTTGATTTTTTATGGAATTTACGATATATGCAATTGGTATAAATTTGCTTCAGGTTGTGCTTATGGCAAGCTATTCCCAGTTCCATTTCGGCTATAAACCTTCACTTTTCGGAAATTGAAGCTTCAGGCACGAAATCCCATTATTGGTGAAACGGAATAAGACATTCTATCGGATCCCCCTTTTTCGATGATTGGTGTAAAGTCTTGGCACGAAAGCATTTTCAAGCGTGTGCGAATTTCCTTCTTGACCCTCCCCGGTCCCTTGTGGTTCCATGTTTTTAAAACATCCTTAAATTAATATTTTTAGGTTTTCACCCACAATTTTTCTATCCGAGAATCAAATAATCAAATACATTGCTACACCAGGAGGTAAGAAATGAAACCATTAAATCCAGAACAGGTATTGTGGGAAACCCGCCGAGAATTTGGCGAACACGGCGGTGTTACTCCATCCATCGCTCGTTCTTCAACCTTTACGGTCATTGACCCGGCCACAATGCCGGAAATCTTTCAGGGCCTCAGAGGGCCAGATAAGGGGGGATGTTTTCTTTACAGCAGGCATTTTAATCCGACGGTGGACGTTCTATCACGGTATATATCTGCTATTGAAGGAACCGAATTTGCTGTCTGTACCGCAAGCGGCATGTCGGCCATTAGCTGCACCTTGCTGCAACTCTGTAGAAGCGGCGATCACATTGTATCCAGCGATACCATATATGGCGGAACGCATGCGCTACTGCAAAAGCTTCTTCCGGAAATGGGCATCACAACAACTTTTGCCGATCCAGCAAATACAGCATCCTTCGAGAAGGCCATTTTGCCAAGTACCCGTGTAATTTATGCAGAAACCATAGGGAATCCGACTCTCAATGTTACTGATATCCCTGCACTTTCGAAACTGGCTCAAAAGAAAGGACTTACTCTGGTAATTGACAACACCTTTATGCCTATGGTTGTAACACCTGCCAAACTCGGTGCCGATATTGTGGTCTCGTCCATGACCAAGTTTATTAACGGGGCAAGCGATGTTATTGCTGGTGTAATCTGCGCAAGCAGGGATTTTATTTACAAGCTGATGGATCTTCATACGGGCCGCGTTATGCTTTTGGGACCCACCATGGACCCACGAGTTGCCTATGATATTATACAGCGATTGCCCCATCTGGCGATCCGTATGCGGGAACACTGTGAACGGGCCATGGCAATTGCAGAACGTCTTCACAAGATCGGAGCACCAGTAACCTATCCCGGATTACCGTCTCATCCCCAGAATGATCTTATAAAATCCATGGTTAATCCGAGATACGGCTATGGCGCTATCCTCACCATTGACTGCGGTACAAAAGAAAAGGCGGAAAAACTCATGTCCATACTTCAGAACAAAGAACGATTCGGTCACATCGCCGTTTCTCTTGGCTTTTATGACACCCTCATGTCCTGCTCGGGATCATCTACTTCTTCTGAAATTCCACCAGAGGATCAATCCAAGATAGGCCTTTCTCCCGGCCTAGTACGGATGGCTATCGGTTATACGGGTAGTCTCGAAGCCCGTCTTGAGCAGATTGAGCGCGCGGTCCGGATGGTGGGGTTGGTCTCTTAAATTGAGTGTGAAGAATTGGTGATAAGTATTCCGCTGCGATTAATAAACACAGGTGAACTTTGTCTTTCACAGCAATGCGCTATTCCTGCCTTGAACGATGAAAATTTGAGGCCAAAAATTCTTAAGATTACGCTTTGAAATCTTCTATCCAAGAACTGCATGTATCTGCTATGAAAATGTAAATATCATGTCTATAAAAATTCGTGTGATATCGTTTTTCAAATAGGGCAAATCCATTTTCGAGAGTTTGCCTTTTTTGCATTTTTGTAAGAAATAGGATATATGTACTGAACGTGGCTCGGTTTCAGATTGAACTTATGGCAAGAAAGCACAAGTCTGGAAAAGCACGAATTTTGATGCTGGATTGTATGATATCACAAGTTTCTTGTGGGCTTTGATAATCTCATCATATCTGTAGTTCACCGCTTATCAAGAGAACTTATAATCCCCATCACAATGTTAAAAAATGGGCCTGCCTGGGGCGAACTCCATAAAAATAACTAATTTCGTGAGCCTTACGAGAAAACTCGTTAATTCAATGTTAAGTACAAAAAGTGGAAAAATTATAAGTGGACCGGGAAATGGGCGTTTGATTGATTTTATTGACTTATCAGATGGCTATGGTAGGCTTTCGCAAATCCGCCCGATTTGCGAACAAATGCTGAAATAGCGTCAAATGTTGCTATTTGTGTAAAAAAGCAGATTTACACTTAATATATAATGTTATGCCGCCAGATGTCGATGATTAGTAGGCGGTAAATAATTTTCAGTATTGGGTTAATTACTCTAAATACTTAGGAGGCATCATGAACAAATTTCTGTTTTCGCTACTTTTGACGCTGCTGATTGCATTTCCTAAATATGCACAGGCAGGCAATGTTGTGCATGACCCTGAATTCGTGAGGATGCAAAAGGAATTCTCAAGACAATGGGATGCCGATAACAAACGTGTACGCAGTGAGCTGGCCACGTTACAAAAAAGGTTCGGGAAAAAACCCAATATAGTTTTTATTCTTGCTGACGACGTTGGTTATACTGAATTAGGAAGCTATGGCGGCGGCAAGTTACGCGGTGCTCCGACGCCTAATCTTGACAAGTTAGCCCGACAAGGCATCCGTTTACTGAACTTTTATTCCGAAGTTGAATGCTCACCATCTCGTGCGGCCTTTATGACTGGGCGTCACCCGGTTCGCAATGGCGTCTACAATATCACGATGCCGGGGCAAGTAGGCGGAGGTCTTCACCCAGACGAAGTAACTATCGCTGAAGTCCTCTCAAATGTCGGCTATTACACAGGACACTTTGGCAAGTGGCATATCGGAGGTGAAGAAGGAGAGTATCCCACCGATCAAGGTTTTGATGAGGCGGAGTGGTCAGAAGGAAACCCCCCTTGGTGGGTCAATAATAAAAACGCAAAGGCTACTGATGATATCGGCGGCTTCACTAATCGGGTATTGTTGAACTCACCAGGCCCTGAAAATTTTCCCTATGACACGGGTGGAGTGATGCGCGCTAAGAAAGGTGAGAAGCCTAAAATCGTTTACGAGTATTCGATGGAAAAGTACAACACGTATGACTCAGAGGTAGCCGATAGAGTTATCGACTTTATTCAAAGAAGAGCCAAAACTAACCAGCCATTCTTTGTTAATTATTGGGGTAAGGGGAATCACTTTTGGGGGGCTCACCCGGATTTTAGAGATACACCAGCTCAAACGAATACTTCCGCACAGATGGTAGAGCATGATTACAATACAGGAAGAGTAATAAAAACATTGAAAGACTTGGGCATTGCAGAAAATACGCTGGTTATTTGGGCTTCTGACAATGGGCCAATGTATACCGCTCACCCACATGGAGGCTATTCGTTGTTACCTGGCGGTAAGGGCGAAACAAAAGAGGGAGGTATCCATGTGCCAGCTATCGTGTGGTGGCCCGGCATGATTGAAGCCGATCAAGATCCGCTCGATATTGTTCAGATTACAGATTTATTTACCACTATAGCAAGCATAGCTGGTGCTATGGATAGGATTCCTACAGATCGTGTGATTGATGGTGTTGATCAATCCGGACTGTTTCTGTTGGGTGAAGGGAAAGGCCGCCGAGACTACGTATTTCACTACAACAGAGACCACTTGGAAGCGGTAAGAAAAGATCAAATTAAATTGAATCTTAAACCAACAAATCCAGGATTTCATTTTTATGAAGTTTACAATTTGTATCATGATCCTGCAGAGCGTTTTCCAAATGAGTTACAAAATGGGCTGTGGGCTGGTCCTGGAATTACGAAAATGATTCAAGAGCACATGCTACAGGTGCAGAAATATCCGCATCGAGAACCAAAAAGCTATTATCGAGACTTTGATCGTTCATTTGATCCGGAGCGAACCCCCGTCTATCAGCCGAAAAAAAGAGTTCATTGGTAGTGAAGAGGCTTAATGCGCTGCAGCCAACGCTTTGACCGCTCCCTCCGTCGCTCTCAAGCGCGGCTGAGCTTAAACGTTCCCGGCATATCCGGTAGTTGAAAACCTTGTGATATCTCCGACAAATCACAGGTTTTGCCAAACTGCTGATAGCTGCTATTTGAATTATAACAGAATCTGGCAGGTAAACGTACGTTTTGAGGACCCTAATTATTGCCAGAAACTCTCAATATATCTGTTGTGCGGCATGATCTGCATTTTGCTTGTATAACATCTAAAATGACATGATATACAGAAATCAATAATTACTGGATGGCACCTATCAAATCAATATCAGCCAAAGACGAAAGTTACGCTATGAAGAAGAATGAAGCCAGTCGACGCGACTTTATGAAAATGTCGGTAGCGGGAGCCGCTATCGGCACATTAGGTCTTCTGGGTGGCCGAGCAGGTCAAGCAGCCGAAACTGGGAAACACCAAATCAAAATCGCCGGTTACGACTATGACCGTGTCCGGGCCATCATGGATGGGCAAATAGGCATCGAAGGTGCTGAAGTCAGCTTTGACGTTGAGACTATTTATGAGGCCAGTCGTTATGCGTTTGGCCGCGATCGCAAGTATGAGGTTACCGAAATAGGGCTGATCCCTTTCATTAGAAAGTACATCAACGAGGATTTCCGGTCTTATACTCTCATTCCTGTTTTTATCTCGCGCATCTTCAGGCATCGCAATGTTTTTGTGCATGTTGATTCGGGGATTGAAAAGCCTGAGGATCTGCGTGGCAAAAGAGTGGGTACACCTGGTTACGGATTCAGTGCCAACACCTGGATTCGTGGTTTTTTGCTTGATGAGTATGGTGTCAAAGCCGATGAGATGCAGTGGATCGAGACCACAGAGAGCTCCGATGGGGCCAAGCTCAGTCCGAAGTTAGATAGACATTGTCTGCTTGATGACTTCCCTCTTGTGAAGGGACCTCCAGGCGTCGATGAATCCGAGTTACTTCTTTCGGGTGGCTGTGACGCGCTGATCACAGCAATTACGCCCAGCGCTTTTCTGGAAGGCAATCCAAAAGTTAAGCAATTGTTCCCCGATGTTCGTGCCGCAGAGCAAGACTACTACAGGAAAACGCGTCTATTCCCAATCATGCACGCCGTAGCAATTCGTACGGATGCGATTAAGGCGAACCCATGGTTGCCGGAGGCGGTTTTCGAAATGTACAGTAAGGCCAAACAAAAAGCCTACGCCAACCTGGAAACCACCACTTCTTTGAAGGTCACTCTGCCGTGGGTGACCCAGGAGCTTGAAGACACTCGCCGCCTCATGGGTAAAAACTTCTGGTCATATGGTGTTGGGGCCAATCGTAAGGAGCTTGAACTGGTAATGCGTTACACCCACGAACAAGGGTTGGTAAAGCATCATCTCAAATTCGAGGAGTTGTTCCATCCATCAACGTTGAAACTGGAAGAAAACATAGGCTGATCGTCACATAACCAGCACAACAAATAAAATTTACACCCCAAAACCGTTGATAACTCCAACATATCGACCAAAATTAGAGGCTCAAAAAAACCTGTGATATCATCCATCCCAGTTCTTAGGGCTGAATTGCATGTTACTGCTATATACATTGAATTTTGAAGTTTGTTCAGAAATTGTGATATTAACCATTGCCCGGATCTTCAGTGGCAGGGTTACCAATAACATTTGCAGGCGTAGGAAACCACAATGAAAAAAACCGCCCTGATAGCAATCTGTCTTTCGGTTTTCTGTCTCGTGAATCTCGCTTGGGGTGGAATGCTCCTCAAGAAAACTACCAAGCTAGCTGAAAGTGGGAATGTCAACGCCCAGTACAATATAGGCCTCATGTATTATAATGGCGACGGCGTCCCTAAAAACGTCATCAAGGCTTATGTTTGGTGGAGCATTGCTTCGGCTAATGGAGATGAAGATTCTAAAGAATGGCTTGAAGAGTTGCGAACTGAAATGACCCCGCAACAGATCTCCCAAGCGCAGAATGAAGCTGCTGAGTTGTGGAAGCGAATAGATAAATCGAAGAAATAAAATATTTCTAACTCAATTGCAAAAAAAAGGGCAGGGTCATCAATGGCCCTGCTTTTTTATTAGTACAGCCTGCAGATACCTGCTATAAAATGTAAATATCATGTCTATAAAAATTCGTGTGATATCGTTTTTCAATAGGGCAAATCCATTTTCGGGAATTTACCTTTTTTGCATTTTTGTAAGAAATAGGATATATGTACTGAACGTGGCTCGGTTTCAGATTGAACTTATGGCAAGAAAGCACAAGTCTGGAAAAGCACGAATTTTGATGCTGGATTGTATGATATCACAAGTTTCTTGTGGGCTTTGATAATCTCATCATATCTGTAGTTCACCGCTTATCAAGAGAACTTATAATCCCCATCACAATGTTAAAAAATGGGCCTGCCTGGGGCGAACTCCATAAAAATAACTAATTTCGTGAGCCTTACGAGAAAACTCGTTAATTCAATGTTAAGTACAAAAAGTGGAAAAATTATAAGTGGACCGGGAAATGGGCGTTTGATTGATTTTATTGACTTATCAGATGGCTATGGTAGGCTTTCGTAAATCCGCCCGATTTGCGAACAAATGCTGAAATAGCGTCAAATGTTGCTATTTGTGTAAAAAAGCAGATTTACACTTAATATATAATGTTATGCCGCCAGATGTCGATGATTAGTAGGCGGTAAATAATTTTCAGTATTGGGTTAATTACTCTAAATACTTAGGAGGCATCATGAACAAATTTCTGTTTTCGCTACTTTTGACGCTGCTGATTGCATTTCCTA
>PVMK01124775.1_pt1 | contig 12251 bp, 12 predicted proteins | sample 1853481 | NCBI WGS metagenome assembly PVMK01 (sample SAMN08533507, study PRJNA380276) | Marine sediment metagenome, whole genome shotgun sequencing project. | reverse complement strand
TGATAAGGCCGTTTATTTAAGATCGAGGAAAGGACCATACTGATGAATGACAAAGAATTGCCAAAAAAAGAATTAGGATTTTTCCCCACCCCCTTGGTCGAACTTTATCGTTTATCTGAAGCGCTGGGTGGTCCGCGTATTCTCATGAAACGTGACGATCAGACCGGCCTTGCGCTTGGCGGAAATAAAACACGCAAATTGGAGTTTCTTGTGGGAGAAGCTGTTGAACAAGGCTGCGATACGCTGATTACCGGAGGATCGGCACAATCTAATCATTGCAGACAGACGGCTGCTGCTGCTGCCGCGAGCGGGCTCCCCTGCCATCTTGTCCTCGGTGGAACGCCCCCGGAAATTGTAGACGGCAATTTGCTTTTAGATTATCTTCTAGGGGCTAATATCCACTGGTCCGGTGAGTTCCGTAAAGGCGAGACGATTCCAGAGGTAGCTGAACAGCTCGAGCAAGATGGATTCAAACCTTACGTCATTCCATACGGTGGCTCTAACGCAACCGGGGCTGCTGGCTTTGTTTATGCGGTGGCAGAACTTCAGGCTCAGTTAAACGAAATGAGCGTCGAGGTGTCTCACGTCCTTTTTGCCTCCAGCTCCGGGGGTACCCAGGCGGGCCTCGTGTTAGGAGCATATATGTTTAATCAGCCATTTAAACTTATTGGAATAGGTATCGAAAAAGGTGAGACTGGAGAAGATTCTCTTGAAACACAGATCATTAATATTGCAAATTCGACCGCAAAGCGGTTGAAGGTCGATACTCAATTTTCCCTTGAGGATATCACGGTCAGAAATGACTATATTGGAAAGGGTTACGGCATCGTCGGTGAATTGGAACGTCAGGCGATTCGGTTAACGGCAAAAACCGAAGGGATCTTGCTTGACCCCGTCTACACGGGCCGGGCGATGGGAGGGCTTATCGATATGATAAAACGTAGTGAGATTTCCAGCAATGACACCGTTCTGTTCTGGCATACGGGAGGTGTGCCTGCTTTATTCCCCTATTCTGCAGAACTAATATAACCTAAAAACTGCATGAAAAATTTTGAAGGAGGCTTTATGAGAAGTATAAAATCAATTAGCCCCAGCACCCAAATCTGTGCGGTTATTGGTAATCCGGTTTCACACAGCCTATCACCAGCAATTCATAATGCGGCTTTCGAAGAAAGGGGTCTCGATTTCGTTTATGTTGCCTACCGAGTGGACGACCTAAAAAATGCATTGGCGGGCATGCGTGCCTTAGAAAACTTTCGCGGTATGAGCATAACCATTCCGCATAAAATTGAAGCAATGAAATATGTCGATGAAGTTGACGAAGTCGACCGTCATATCGGATCCATTAATACGATCATTAATGAGCAAGGCAAGTTAATCGGACTGGGGACGGACGGGCCGGGTGCGTATAAGGCCATCGTTGACGCCAGTGTGAACATTAACGGTAAACATGTATTAATTTTGGGCTCCGGTGGTGCAGCAAGAGCAATTTCTTTTACGATCGTCGATAATGCTAAACTTGAAAAACTTACAATTTTGGATATTGAGGAGGTTTTACTTCAACGATTAACGGCCGATTTAAAGGCTGGCACAGATACTATCATCACATCTGACTTGCTAACCGACAGATCTCTTGGAGCAGCAATGGAGAATGCTGATGTAATTATTCAATGTACGCCTGTCGGCATGTATCCAAAACAGGATGTTTCGCTCATTGCTGACGATTTTTTTCGAGCTGGTCAGGTTATATTTGATATTGTATATACGCCTCTTGAAACGAAACTGCTTGCCGAGGCCAAGTCATTTGGTCTCAAGGTCATCTCCGGTGTCGATATGTTTATCAACCAAGCGGCGTTGCAATTTGAACATTTTACCGGCGCTGACGCACCTGTTGATATAATGCGAAGGGTTGTAATGGAGCAATTGGCGTTATGAATATCGTACTGATCGGATATCGTGGTACAGGCAAAACGGTTGTGGGAGAAATTATCGCCGTTCGGCTAGGGATGCCATACATGAGCATGGATGCGGAAATAGTCAAAATGGCCGGTATGTCAATTCCGCAAATTGTGGAAAAATATGATTGGAAGACCTTTCGCGATATGGAATCTAAAAAGGCTCAGGAATTGGGAGGACGGAACAAAATCATTATTGACACCGGCGGTGGGATTATTGAAAGGTTGGAAAACATTACGGCACTTCAAGCGAACGCACTTATATTTTGGTTGAAGGCGTCAGTGGATACGATCGTCTCCCGAATTCAAGATGATACTGAGCGACCTGCCTTAACTGATGGAAAAACGTTTACTGAAGAGATTGAAGATGTTTTGGAGCCAAGGATCCCCAAATATAAAAGCGCAGCTCAATACGAAATTGATACAGACAACTTAACGCCGGAGCAAGTCGCAGATAGAATTATCAACATCGTCTCAAAGGTTCGAAACAAGGGATAAAAATTTTAAACTCTCAAAAACTAAACACCAAACACAAAACACTCTCGTAAAAAGGTAGCTTTTCTGACTTTTTACGAGACCATCAACAATAAAGTGAGAACAAAAGATAACAGCAGGGTTGATGGACATGATTCAAATTATTTTGCTTGGTCTCGTATCCTCGGCTTTTTTTAGTGCGACGTTTATTTTAAATCGGGCCATGAGTTTGTCCGGCGGTCATTGGGTTTGGGCATCTTCTTTACGCTTTGTTCACATGTTCTTTCTCCTGATGATCCTTTTGGTTATAACCAAAGGGGTAAATCACCTGGTTGATGCAATAAGAATATTTTTCGGAAATATAAAATTTTGGCTGTTAGCCGGAAGTATCGGGTTTGGCATATTTTACAGTATGCTGTGCTTTTCAGCTGACCATGCACCAGGGTGGGTTATTGCAGGCACATGGCAGTTTACGATCATCGCAACGCCTATTGTTCTTTTCTTTTTTAAGGAAAAAATTCCTCGTCAGGGGATATTCTTTTCCATTCTCATTTTCATTGGCATTTTATTAATCCAGTTTTATAATAAAGAAAATGAACTTGCCACACGATATATTTTATATGGTGTGATACCGGTTATTATCGCCGCTTTTGCTTATCCTTTTGGGAATCAACTTCTCAATTACGCTAAACATGGCAACCATCGCTTGATACCCCACATTGACTCGCCAATTCTCCAGAATGCACCAACCTGTGTTCTGCTAATGACAATGGGGTCTATTCCCTTTTGGATTCTCCTTCTGGTGGTCTCCACCCCGCCGCCGCCAATCAACAGCCAAATCATACATACGGGTATTGTTGCCATATCGTCAGGCATTATTGCCACTTCAATATTCTACAAAGCTAGAAACTCAACAAAATCCCCTTATGTGATATCAGCAGTTGATGCAACCCAGTCGGGAGAGGTCGTGTTTTCTCTGGCGGGTGAAATACTCCTTTTAAACGGTGCGCTACCTGAGTTAACAGGATGTGTAGGTATTGTCATTGTCCTCATCGGCATTGTGGGATATAGCATGAGATCAGTTTAACCCATATCCTAAAAGGTCATGGCCCTTACTTTTACCTAAACCGAGTGTTTCAAATGATGAAAAAATCAAAATGGCTCGATGAAAATAGTGGACGAAACCAAAGCGCTACGCATCAACTTAAGAAAAAAACAGCATATTTTGGTTACCGGAGAGTTCCTGCCGAAGAAAAGGCTCAATGGGTACGGAAACATTTTAATACCGTTGCCGAAAAATATGATCTAATGAATACACTGCTTAGCTTCGGCATTCATCATCTATGGAAGCGCACCGCTGTCAGGATGATGGCATTAAATCCGGGTGACCGGATCTTGGATGTGTGCGGTGGCACCGGCGATTTGGCGATTCTGGCTGCCAGAAATGCCGGTGCGTCAGGCCGGGTCATTGTGTATGACATCAACCGAGCGATGATCGAGGTTGGCAGACATAAAATAAATGGATCTTTGCCAGGAAAATGTGTCTGGTTCGTTCAGGGAGATGCAGAGCATCTTCCTTTTCCGGATGGATATTTTGATGCCGCCTTGGTGGGTTTTGGCATTCGCAATGTAACCCATATGGATCTGGGTTTCAAAGAGATGTGCCGAATATTGAAACCCGGGGGCAAAATGATGTGTCTCGAATTTTCAAAACCGACGGCACCCCTGTTTCGGTGGCTCTATGATCTTTATTCTTTTTATTTTATGCCATTGCTTGGAGGTATCGTCACGGGCTCTCACAAAGCGTATATGCACCTTACGGAATCGATACGAACATTTGTGTTGCCCGACAAACTAGCGGGCATGATCGAACAGGCCGGTTTTTCACGAATCATTATCCGCAAACTTACCAATGGTATTGCGATCATTCATATGGCAACCAAAGACTGAAAGTAAACAAATTTCACCTTCGACTTTTGTTTGATATGGGTTTAACAAGAACCTGAAATCTCCTTTTAGGCGTATAGGACATCGTGTATCTATGAAACTCAACTGGGCCGAACGCTGGGTGGTCAACAACCCGTTGAGGGTTTTTCAACAACAATTGGAAATTAGGTGGCTCAAAAGAATGATGCCGCTTGAACCGGGGGCAACGATCATAGAAATTGGCTGTGGTCGTGGCGCCGGTGCTAAACTCATTTTGAAAGAATTTCAACCATCGCTGTTACATGTTCTGGATTTGGATATCGAAATGATTCTGAAAGCAAAAAATTTTCTCTCCTCGATGCCCAAGAAGACGGTGAAGCTGTATGTCGGAGATTCCGTTAAGCTTCCATTTAAGGATGGAACCGTGGATGCCATATTCGGATTCGGCTTTTTGCATCACGTTCCGGATTGGCGCCGAGCGCTCTCAGAGATCGCCAGGGTTTTGAAAGACGGCGGAATTTATTATATCGAAGAGCTTTACCCTACCTTGTACCAGAATGTTGTCACCAAACATATTCTCTTTCACCCCGAACATGATCGCTTTACCAGTCATGATCTGCGAACGATGTTGCATGAAATGAACTTACACCTTTCAAATAAGGTTGAGTTGCCCCAAATGGGTATTTTGGGTGTTGCAATTCATTCAGATCACTAGTCTAAATACAACAATTACCAACATAACCAAGGGATAATAACTGGCCATGTTAAAAAGCGCCATAGCATAATGAGATTCTTTGGTTGTATAAAGGAGTGAGGCAGGTAACACGAAAAAGCAACATCCGGTTGAAACAGCAGCCACCCAATAGGGGATTGTAAAATGAATCGGGGAATAGTAAAAAACGGCCAAGACAACAACGGCCGCGGCTGTTAAAGATCCAAGTATAAGACCACTGGATTTATCAGGACCCAACCGAACAGGAATGGTTTGAGCATGAAGACGCCGATCTTCCTCGATATCGATCCAGTCATTGGGAACATTCTGCCCACCGATTTCCCATAAGAACAACCAAAAAAACAGCATCAACAAAAACAGAAGGAAGGGTTTGGGTCAACGGCAAATACGCCGGCAATCGCCCCCGTTGTTTTAACGCCTCCGCTGACCAGCGTTCGGAGATGAGTGATTTTTAGAAGCAAGCAATAAACCATCTCCAAAGCACATCCGATGATAAAAATAGCGATGCAGATCGGGTTTAGCCAATAAGCCCCGAGTATCGCTATAATCGACCAGGCAACGGTCCACGTCAAGCCTTCTTTAAAACTCAAATAACCTTGGGCCATGGGATGACGAACCATCATGGCATCCAGATCACACGTGTTGTCAATGTTGCCACAAAGTCGAATTTTTTCTTTATCCACACGATAATCGATGACATCGTTTAAGGCATAAACGGCTGTATATCCGGCAAATGTCGTCATAAGGCCCAGAATGATCACTTCAAGAGATGGGAATCGGCCGAGCCAGAGCAGCGCACCCAGTGCAGGGGTAGCCATGTCGATCAAACCATGGGGTGTTCTTGATAGGGCCCAGAAAAATTGTAAGCGGGATATACCGCTATATGTGTTGGTAGGTTGTGTCATCCGCGTATCCGAATCCTGATCGATTTATCCATAATGATATTATTAACATAACGATGTTGGTAGGACCGCTACCCAGTAGCATGTATCCCACATTTCCGTCAAGACACCCAAGTGAAGCGAGCTTGGAGATTCCCTAAACACTTACTTATTGAGAATGGTTACAATTGATCGGACACACAACTGTTTCAAACCCATCGTGATACAAGAATGTCTCATAAAACAATCATTGAATCCTTTGGGTTTGGTTGACGTTCTGTGGGGGTTTAACTCCATAACCATTTGATTTTACAAGCGTATCATGACACCATGCATGGGTTTCCTCGACAATATTGATATAAATCACAGTGGCACATTTTTTGCTATCTATTTTACCGTCTATATTGGTTTAAATGAGAATAACGCCACGGAGAAAAGTTATGATGAATTTAAGTGATTTAAAAAAAGTAAACGTTATCAATCTCATCGATTGGGAAATGACACCCGTCGATGCGGTTAAGCTCTACCTTGAATGGGGAAATAACTGGGCCAGCGGTAATTACGTAATTAAATCAAAGGATGATGTCACCCATTATTTTGTGGTGGATACATGGGAAGATCCCCCGGTGATCTATTTTATTCGGCGCAATTCTGAAGAAGCTGTAGAGCTGGCAAAAATTGATATGCCGGATGACATAAAAGCTCGATATATTGAAGAAAATGGTAATCTCAAAGGCGTGTATCCCATTGAGGGTGAAGTAAAAAACTGGCTCAAAAAGCAACTTATTACAGAAGACTAACTGAAGAGGGGGAAAGCATGGACAAAAAGGTTCTAAATGCCATGAAAAAAGCTGGAAAACCGATAAGACCCGGTGAGGTAGCAAAGATGATCGGTGAAGAGAGCAAAGATGTTTCAAAAGCCATTGGCGATTTAAAAAAAAGGGGGAAGGTGATCTCACCGAAAAGATGCTATTATGCACTCAGTGACGCGTAACTGAAAGGCGTTATCTAAAATCGTGACACGATTTTATTATTTAAATTGATTTAAGTATAGATTTTTTGTTAGATTAAACACTAATAGGGTTAAAATCATTCCTGCTATTGAACCTGAACATATGAAAAAAGGAGGATAGTATGAAGTTTGAATCTTTTGAGGAGATTGTCAATTATGCCATTGAGAAAGAAAACGAAGCCGCAGCGTTTTATGCAGATGCTGCCAAGAAGGAGCCGTTTTCAGGTGTCAGAGGAAGCGTTAGAAGAAATGGCTAACGAAGAAAAAAAGCACGCCGCAATGCTGGAGAATATCGGGGAAAATCAGGAGGTATTGGAGAATTACAAATTTAAATGGATACCTGACATGAAGCGAAGCGACTATATGGTCAATTTGGTGTATGAACCGGGGATGCATTATTCAGACCTATTGAGACTGGCCATGAAGCGCGAAGAGAAGGCGCTTGCCATGTATAATGAATTGCAGAATAAAACAGACAATGAAGAGCATATTAAACTATTCAAGGCACTATGCCAGGAAGAGGCAAAGCATAAGCTTTTTCTCGAAAAATTATATGATGATTATATGGCTGAACAAGGGGATTAGCTCTTGGTGCTCATAAAAATAATTTCGGCGAAATGACCGAATTGCGCTTTGGTTTAGCTGGATGATTAACGAGGTGAATGTTGTTAATCATATCATCATTAGATTTGAATTCCCCGCTGCTTATTGTACCGAGACCTTTGAAAAATGTTTAATTTTGTTCAAGGCAAGTCGAAGATCCCGGACTTTGAGCGGGAGAAGGCGAAAATTTTAACCACAGGTATACATTGAGTATTCCGCGGATTAAAATTTGAGCCTGTCGAAGCGAAGCGTAGATCCCGCCCATCGGGGACACAGAAATTGGACAAAAGAGAGCGTTTTTCAAAGGTCTCGTAACGCAGTGGAACCCTCGCAGCCAATATCTATCTGCGGGGGTTTCATAAAATCGTTACACGATTTTATTCCACCATTCTTTGTTTCAAGCTGACAAAGCAAATGAGAAAATGCCTTGTTGTCACGAGGATGCACCGCCATGACCCTCCCAGAAGCTTTAAATTTGGCTTTTATCGACGAACAGTATCATCTTTGGAAAAAAGACCCCAATGCGGTTTCTCGTGATTGGCGATTTTTTTTCGAGGGTTTTGAAATAGCCGGCATCAGCGAGAGGGGATTGACCGACGTGTGGGACGCAGACCAGGCCATAGGTCAATCTCAGGTTGAAAGACTTATATACAGCTATCGTGATGTCGGGCATCTAATGGCTTGTTTAGATCCCCTTGTTGAGTGCCCAACGGATCATCCGCTTTTGAATCTTTCCAATTTTAAATTTAAACCAAAAGATTTGGATAGAGAATTCTTTGTTGAAGATTTTTTTGATACAGATCGGACAACGCTTAAAGATATTATTAATCGTCTCAAAAAGACTTACTGTCGCTCCATCGGTGTAGAGTTTATGCATATGCAAGATCCTCATGAACGCCGTTGGCTGCAAGATCGTATGGAATCTGTTCAAAATCATCCGAGATTTGATGCTACAATCAAACGTAGAATTTTAGAAAAACTATACCAATCCTCACTTTTCGAACAATTTCTTCACAAAAAATATGTGGGCCAGACGCGCTTTTCCCTTGAAGGCGCTGAAGTGATCATTCCTATGCTAGATTACCTGGTCCGTTACATAGCAGAACAAGGCTGCCGGGAAATGATTCTCGGAATGGCTCATCGAGGCCGCCTTAATGTTCAGACGAACATACTCAAAAAACCCTTCGAAGACATATTCAGCGAATTTGAAAGTTGCTACGATCCAGACAGTCTATTCGGTGCGGGTGATGTAAAGTATCATAATGGATACCTGTCTGATATCACAACAGATAACGGACACAAACTGCGCATATTTCTTGTCAATAATCCCAGCCACTTAGAATCCGTTAACCCTGTCGTTCAAGGATTTGTTCGTGCTCGTCAGGAGATTCTGGGAAAAGATAAAAAGACGACCGTCTTTCCACTTTTAATTCATGGCGATGCGGCATTTGCCGGACAGGGGGTTGTTGCCGAGACATTGAATATGTCTCAATTGACTGGATATGAGACAGGTGGCACCATCCATATCGTGATCAATAACCAGATCGGCTACACGACCCTGCCTGAAGATGCCCGTTCCACCCGTTATGCTACCGATATTGCAAAAATGTTGATGGTTCCCATCTTCCATGTGCATGGTGAAAACCCTGAGGCTGTCATCCATGTGACGGATCTTGCATTAAAATACCGAACGACCTTTCAAAAAGATGTTGTCATCGATGTTATTTGTTATCGCCGATACGGTCACAATGAGGGTGATGAACCTTATTTTACGCAACCGAAAATGTATGAACGTATTCGTGAGCGGCCGTCCCTTTCCGCCATCTATTCAAAACAACTACAAAAAGACGGTGTGATTCAAAAAAAGGATTTGACAACGATTGAAGAAAATACCAACCGGCGATTGGAAAGCGCCCTTCAGACCGTTCGGAATAGCGTTTGTACATTTCCTGAAGTTCGTTTTTTTGAAAACTGGGATGATTTCAGTGGAAATTTTTCTCACAAACCCTTTGAAACAGGTGTGCCACGAAAAAAACTCGCATCTTTAAGCCGTCGATTGAACACTGTTCCTGGTGACTTTTCCTTGAATCCGAAATTGGATCGGATACTGAAAAAACGACGGGATGGGGTTTTAAATGGCTCAGGTATTGACTGGGCCAACGCCGAAGCGCTTGCATTTGCCTCCTTGTTGGCAGAAGGTATTCCCGTTCGACTCAGCGGCCAGGATAGCGGACGAGGGACTTTTAGCCAGCGCCATAGCGTTCTCGTTGATATCAAAACCGGGCACGAATTTATTCCGCTAAATGACATCGACAAAAACCAAGGGGCCTTTTCCGTTTATGATAGCATGCTTTCTGAAGCCGGCATTTTAGGTTTTGAATACGGATATTCATTGGCCCAACCTTTAGGTCTGATCATATGGGAGGCACAATTTGGTGATTTTGCCAATAATGCGCAATCGGTTATCGATCTTTACATTGCCAGTGGTGAATCGAAATGGAAACGTTTGAGTGGCTTGGTTCTTCTACTGCCCCACGGTTTTGAGGGGCTCGGGCCTGAACATTCGAGTGCTCGTCCGGAACGGTTTCTTCAACTGTGTGCCGGCGAAAATATGCAAGTGTGCAACCCGACGACGCCTGCTCAATACTTCCATCTTCTCCGGCGACAAGCACTAAGCAAATTCCGAAAACCGTTGATCATCATGGCACCCAAAAGTCTTTTGCGCCATCCTTTGGCCGTATCCGATCTTTCAGCCATGGATTCTGGTTATTTTCATACCGTCCTTGACGATCCGGATAAGTTAAAAAATCTTTCCCGGATTCTATTTTGTAGCGGCAAGATCTATTACGAATTACTTCAAAAACGCCGGGAATTGAAAAGAAATGATACGGTTATTTTAAGGCTGGAACAGATTTATCCCTTTCCGGAATCACGCCTGCAAAGTATCATCAAAAAATACCGTAACGCTCGAAAATATTTCTGGGTGCAGGAAGAACCGAAGAATATGGGGTGTTGGTTATTTGTTCGCCCGAGACTCGAAAAAATAATCGGAAAACCGATACAATATATCGGACGAGAAGACTCTGCGAGTCCGGCTACGGGTTTCCCGCACATTTACAGGCAGGAACAGGCAGTTATTATTGATCAAGCGATAGGTTAAACCTCAAGGGAGCGATCATGGAAATAGAAATAAAGATTCCCAATGTTGGAGAATCGGTTCAAGAGGCAATTCTGGCCCAGTGGTACAAAAAGGATGACGATACGGTTCAAAAAGACGAGCCCTTGTTTGTTATAGAGACGGATAAAGTCACCCTCGAAATAGTGGCCGAGGCAAACGGCGTGTTAAACGTGCTGGTTTCCGAGGGACAAACGGTTGCCATTGGAACCGTTGTCGGATCTATTGCCACCGAGGCCGTTCATGAGCGTCCTTCGGAATCGGTCTTAGAAAAAGAGGAAGGCGACATATCTCTCGAGCAACCTGTGGAAAAAGAAGAACCAGCGCCTGTTTTAATGCAGCCGGAGCCTGCGCCCGCGGAACCGGCTCCGTCCCCACGGCGCCAAATCCTGCCTCCTTCGGTGAGACGACTGGTTGCTGAAAAAAATATCGATGTGGCTGCCATAACCGGAACCGGTCCGAGCAACAGGATCACCAAGGGAGATGTTCTTCTATACATGGAACAGTCCCAGAAAGCCCCTCAAGCCATTCAGCCGGTTCCAACAGCAGTACAAGAACCTGGTGTTACACAACCCGAGATATCTGCCGAGCCGGTTCAATTGATCGAGGAAGGAGTCAGCCGTACACCCATGAGCCCAATTCGTCAGCGAATTGCATCCCGCCTTCTGGAAGCCAAGCAGAATACGGCCATGCTGACCACATTTAACGAGATTGATATGAGTCGTACAATGGCCATACGAACTCAGTTTAAGGATATCTTCAAAAAAAAATATGATGTATCTTTAGGCTTTATGTCTTTTTTTATCAAAGCCAGTGTAGAAGCACTCAAAGCGTTTCCAGAAATCAATGCATTTGTTGAAGGGAAAGAGATTGTTTATCATCATTATTATCATGTTGGCGTTGCCATTGGTACCGGTCGCGGCCTGGTCGTACCGGTCATTCGTCATGCCGACAAATTAAGCTTTGCCCAAATAGAACAGTCGATAGTCGGCTATGTGGAAAAGATCAAAAACAACCGTCTCGAGCTTGCTGACCTGGAAGGCGGCACCTTTACTATCACTAACGGTGGTGTCTTTGGATCCTTACTCAGCACGCCGATTTTGAATATGCCTCAAAGCGGCATTCTCGGCATGCACAAAATTGAAAAACGTCCGGTGGTTATTGATAATGAAGTGCAAATCAGACCCATGATGTATGTGGCATTGAGCTATGATCATCGCATTGTGGACGGCAGAGAAGCCGTAACCTTCCTGGTTAAAATCAAAGAATGTATCGAAAACCCGGAAAGAATCATGATGGAGATTTAATTATGGTACAGAAAGAAATTTATGATCTCATCGTTATTGGTGCGGGGCCTGGAGGATATGTGGCTGCTGTTCGTGCAGCCCAACTCGGTTTGAAAGTAGCGTGTGTGGAAAAAGAAGCCCGTCTTGGAGGTGTTTGTCTGAACGTCGGCTGCATCCCTAGTAAAGCCCTGCTCGATTCCAGTGAA
>PVMK01119799.1_pt1 | contig 12252 bp, 16 predicted proteins | sample 1853481 | NCBI WGS metagenome assembly PVMK01 (sample SAMN08533507, study PRJNA380276) | Marine sediment metagenome, whole genome shotgun sequencing project. | reverse complement strand
AACGAACAGTTTCTGGGGGTTGCCGTTGTTCCTCCGGAACGTGATCGATCACCAGTCACGTTGGGATCGGTGCTGAGCGGCGTGATCAGGATGCCGGTGTCGAGCCCGGAGATGACGGCGGCGCCGAGGAGCGACGGTCCGCCCGCGATCCCGTTGACGTCTGCTTCTCTCGGTACGAACCGGAGTGAGGCGTGACCATGTATGTCATAAATGAAACAAGTGTTCCATTTATGACATACATGGGATACGCTATCGGCATGGACTTCGTGCGACCCATCCAGGCTGTCATTCCCGGCGCGCAAGGCAGTGTGCTTGCAGTGCTCACTGAAACGACTGCGGAGCTGAACTTGCGGACCATCGCCCGTCTGTCCGGCGTGAGCCATGCGCAGGTCTCTCGCGTGCTGCCGGGTTTGGTCGAACTCGGGGTCATCGAACGCCGAGAGGCACCTCCCTCGTCACTGTTCCGGCTTGTTCCCGAGCATGTCGCAGCAGGTCCGTTGCTCACGCTTGCGCGAGCGCGCGATGCCGTAATCGAAGAGATGGGGCGCGTTGCCGCGGTACTGCCCGTGAAACCGGAGTCGGTGATCGTCTTCGGTTCCTACGCGAGGGGAAAGGCGGACGCAGCGAGCGACATCGACGCCGTGTTCGTCCGTCCCGTGGGCGTCGACGAGTCCGACGAGTATTGGGCGGATTCGATCGGGCAGTGGCGATTGCGAATGCGCCGGGTCACCGGGAACCGGGTCGAGGTTCTCGAGGTCGGAGCCGAAGAGGTCGGTGCACGGCTGCAGAGCACGCAAACGATGTGGCGAGACATCCGTCGCGAGGGAATCGTCGTCCACGGGCGACGAATCGACGAACTCGTGGAGCTCCACGATGGCGAGACAGGCGCGAACCAGGAACGTGAGCGCTGCCCAGGCACGCAGCTATCTGTCCAAGGCCGAGGAGTACCTGGCCGCGGCTGAGAACGAACTCGTTGAGGAACGCGGCATCGCCGCGACGAGCCTGGCAATCCACGCTGCTATCAATGCCGCCGATGCTGTCTGCGGTGTTCGTCTCGGCAAGCGAGCGGCCGGCCAGGATCACGACCGAGCAGGAGAACTGCTCGAGGAGGCCGGCAGAGACGGCGCCGCACTCGGCAAGGATCTCCGTCGGTTGCTTCCGATGAAGACGAAAGCTGAGTACGATCCCGACGGCATCTCGCTCTCAGCAGCATCCAAGGCGGTCGAACGCGCCCAACGGTGCGTCACCGTCGCCCGACGCGTGGTGTCCTCTGCACCGAAATAGCATTAGAGGTTCAGCGGATAGGGCGTGAGTCGGGGCTCCACCGGTTGCGCCAGTCGATGAGTTTGGCGGTGATGATCAGGGTGATGGCGAGGGCGAACTGGGCGAGTCGGTGGATGATGCTGCGGTCGGTGTTTCTACGGAGTTGCCCGTAGTTCGAGAGCCACGAGTTGGTGCGTTCGATCGGCCACCGCATCCCGAGAGGGATGGGCAGCGGGCCGGTGGCGGTGCCAGCGCGTCGGCGTTTCCCGCAGATGACGTCGTCGATGCGATGGGCGTGACAGGACCGGCGGATACGTTCGGCGTCGTAGCCGCGGTCGAGATGCAACGTTTCGATACCTGCGGTGAGACCCCGAGCAGCGACCGCGTCGAGGGTGGGGTCGAACAAGATGATGTCGTGCCGGTTGGCGCCCGCGGTGGCCCACCCGATCGGGATGCCGGCCCGGTCCGCGGCGATCGACCATTTCCAGCCCAGTTTCCGTCGATCCGTGGGGCTGGGCCCGGTTCCCTCACCCCCACACGGTGCCTTGTGTTGGGAACCGTCGACCGCGACTTCAGACAGGTCGAGTTCGATGATCCGGTCATAGCCAGCGAGAGCTTCTTCAACCAGATCGTCGAATACCCCAGCGGCGATCCATTCGTCACGACGGTGACGCAGCGTGGTATCGGACACCCGGTGGCCCAACAACCGTTCGGTGTCCTCCCACGAACATCCCGTCGCCAACCGCACCAGGATGCCCTCGAAACAGACCCGGTCCGGGACCCGACGCCGGTGACATCCCAACGGATGGGAATCCACCCGTTCCGGGATCAGCCCCTCCACCGCCTCCCACACCGCAGTTACCACTTCCGGGTCGAGCGCGCGCATGATGAGACCTCCACCGTGTTGTTGGATTGCATGCACTCGGGATCATCCCCGAAGCGAGCCAACAACCGGTGGACCCTCCACCTATCCGCGCGGCCTCTAACGCTGATTTCCCGTAGCGGGCTCCTCCCAACACCTCGGCGTAGCCGGGACCCAACAGGTCCAACATGGCATCGATCCGTTGCCGGCACGCTTAGACGCCATTCCACCAGCTTGACCCGGCGACGTACGCGCGTCGCAGCGGCTCAGCTGGACCCAACCCGCCAATCGGGTGGAGCCCTTCGGGATGCAGCAACGGCAACCGGGCCAACACATGGGAATCCAGTCGGTCGTTCTTGGTGTGCTTGGAGTAGTAGCGGCGCAGATCCGCTGACCGCTCCGGGGCACCAACACCACCCGGGCACCTGCCGCCATGAAATGGGCCGCCACCGGCACCCACGCATTACGGGCTCTACGCGTACAAGTGGGGAGACGCCGAACAGGGCGTCAACGAAGGCGAAGGTCCGCCGGGGCGATCACCACCGGGAAGCCTTGCAGGACAACGGAATCGAGAGCCTCGGTCGCCCTCCGCTGCCCGGGCCACTCATCCTTCGTTGCTTCTTCTCCCCACTCCATCGCGGAGAGCCGCATTACGGGTCGGTTCCATCACCACCGTCAACTCATCGCATTCCCCGACCTCGGCTATCAGCGCCGCCAACTCGTTGCGACAGTTGCGGAACCGGCGCCTCGACCACACCCGCTCGCCCCGTTCGTTGCACAAGGTGGCCACATGCGCCGCCCGGATTCCAAGGTCTATACCCAACGTTCGACTCGTCATCGCAATCCCTCCCGGATCGTCTCGTCGTCTCGATCCCGAAGGGCCGCCGGTCGCGCGCACATCCCGACCATCCGATCTAACAGGGCTCCGGCTCCGCCGGTCCCGAATACCTCAACAGGGTCATCACGCTTCACGCCGAGCCGACCCGTCTGATCCGACCGTCATAACTCAGGAGTCGAACCGAAAGCCCGCTCCGGGGCGGCCACTTAGACGAACCAGACAGGACCGAACCCGACGCACCCTACGACACCATCAACGGCGCTTCACGGGACCCCGACATTGTTAGATGGGCGGGTGTCGGGTCAGGGCAGGATGATTACCACCGCAAGACCGAGGATCAGCAGGTTTCCAACAACCATGGCCACTACCTGCGCCCGGGGACTCATTCGCTTTCCTGCGGACGCTCCGGTGAACGCCAAGAGCGTCTGCCATGAAAGCGAAGCAATGAACGCCCCTACACAGAACAGAATCCCACCAACAGCTGTCAAGCCGGATGCGACACCGAGACCGACCACCACTGCAGCGAAATAGATGATGGTTGTGGGGTTGATGATTGTGAGACCGAGGAATCGGGCATACGTCCCGGCGAGTTCAGAGCGGTTCGGCATGGCAACGTCAATCCGCTCGACCGGTTTGTTGGCCTTTCGAAGGCCGACCAGTGCAACGGCAACAAGCACAACCCCGCTCGCAATCCGAAAAGCGTCCCCCGCCGAGTCGATGAGTTGCACCAACGCTGCTCCCGCAGCAACCGCCAGACCCGCATAGATGAGGTCAGCGGTTGCTGCTCCTGCCCCGGCCATGAAACCGCAGCGGAAGCCGCACTTAATGCCGACTTGGACGATGAGCAGAGCAATAGCCCCGACGGGGATAGCTATGCCATAGCCAGCAAGAACGCCTGAAAAGAACGCATCCAAAGTATTCGAATCCTATGGAAGTGACCGCCCATATGTGCCGATATGGGCGGGTGCTTTGCGGGTTACAGGTCGTCGACGGCGAATCTGATCTCAGTGGCGATGGAACGATCGGCGAAGACCCTTAGGAGCCGGGGACTCCCGCGAGGAGCCCGCTGTAGATGACCTGGCCGTCGACAGTCACCACCAGTGTGGCGTTGTCCTCGCCCAAGTTCTCTCCGATCGACTCGATGCTCTGACCCGCGCTGGTCTCCACCGTGCAGGTCACGGTCTTGGCCTCTGTGCTTCCATCGCAATCCATGTCAAAGGCAGAGGACACCTCGATCCCGTTCGCCTCGAGCACCTCACCCGTCGCGCCAACGTACTCGACAAAGTCGATGACTTCGTCAAGGTCATCGCTACATGCTGTCAGCCCGCCAACGAACACGAGCAAGACGACGCCAATGGACCAGAGCACTCGAGGCTTCATCCGTTGGGCGTCTGAGGTTGCCCTCTTCATCGTCCCTCTATTCATAGATTCATTGCAGGATCCAGAGATCGAATATAGCACCTCGGCGCTCGGCTACGTCTCGAAGCCGAAGGGCTCAGCGTTTCGAAGTGGGTCATCTCCACCTGTGTGAACCTCCAACGTCGAGGATGCGTTGGGTGATCGCAAGCTGCCAATCAGGTAGCCCATATCCGGCTACGGCGCATGGCGCAGCCACTCGAGGTGGCGGCGCCATGCGGTGTCGGTTACCGGCTGGCTCCGGCGACGAAGGTGGCGACGATGTAGGTGGCGTGCCGGTCGAGCGACCCGCGGGCCCGGTCATACCGCATCGTCGTTCTCGAATCAGCGTGCGACGCGGCCTCTTGCACGTCGCGGAGCGCGACGCCGGCGTCCAACGCTGCGGTGATAAGGGAATGCCGCAGCGAATGCGGCGAGATCCGTTTCTCGATCCCCGCCCGCTTCGCCGACCGTCGCACGATCCGAGTCGCAGCGTGACGGTCCAACCGGCGGTCACCGTCCCGGTTCAACAGGATCGGACCTTCGTCGCGTTCCCCGACACAAAGGTCGATCGCCCGAGCCGTGCGCGGCGCCAACGGGATGGTGACGACCCTGCCGCCCTTGCGGGTGATCGTCAGGGTGCGATGCCCCCTTTCCAAAATCGAGGTGTTCGATGTCGGCGTTCAAGGCCTCAGAGGTGCGGATCCCGTTCAACGCCAACAGACACGCCAACGCGTGATCCCTTCCGCCGCACAGACCGGCTTGGACCAGAAACATGCCGAGTTCGTTGCGATCCAGACCGACCGCGTTCGACTCATAGCTCACCTTCGGTCGCCGCACGTGAGTCGCCGGAGAAACCGGCAACAGCTGCTCTTCGACGCAATACCGGTAGAAACCCGCAATCGTGGACAGCCGTCGCGCAACCGTCGCCCGGGCCTTGCCTTCCTCCTCGAGTCAGCGGCCGAACAACTCAATGCGCGCCCGTTTCACCCCAACACCGCCAGCTCGTGCGAGGCGCACCAGCGCATCCACTGCCGCAGATCGAGACCGTACGCCTCACGGGTCGTCTCGCCGTAGCCGGCCAGGAACCCAGCGATCGTCTGACGCACCACGAACGAGTCAAAGTCCGGCGAAATCAGCGCCGGAACGAACGTCGATTCTGTCGTTTCCATCTTGTTCCTCCCATCCCGCCGGGAAGAACCGGCCTGCACGCCACCAACCCAACACGCATTGCGGTCGACCGAGGGTCCACACATCCCACACACCGCTCACGAGGTGCCGGTCGGCTCGGTGTCGCGATGTGGGTGTTTGTGCGCCGTATCTGGCGATCGGGGCTCCGAGCGAGCGAAGCCACTCCGACGCGGGATCCTCCTCGCCGCACGCTCGGACGAGCCGGTTCCGGGTTGTGATCGTTGGACTCCGAGCAGGGGGGCCAGGGTCAACCGGCCCTACAGGGGGCGAGGTGTGGATGGTAGAAGTATCCAGGACGAGGGTAGTGAGGGAGGAGTCGAAGCGGATCGGCTGTGTTCGTCACTCGTCACCTCGTTCTACTCGATGGGCGCCGGGATTCGGCAGCCAACATCGAGATTGGAGGCTTCTTCGCATGACGGTTGCCGAGACCCCGAAGGCCGGTCTGTCGGACCTCAGCGACCGGTCCGTGCGGCGTCACGATTTCGATTGGCTACGCGTGCTGGCGGTCCTGCTGCTGTTCCCGTTCCATACGGGCCGGGTGTTCGACACGTTCGGTGATTGGTACGTCAGGAATCTGGAAACGAGCGATGCGATCACGTTGTTCCAGGCGTACGTGTGGCGATGGCACATGCCGTTGCTGTTCGTTCTCGCCGGCGCGGCGAGCTGGTACGCGCTCGGCAAACGGCGCGCCGGTCAGTATGCGTGGGAGCGGGTCAAACGGCTCCTGGTCCCGTTGATCTTCGGGCTCTTGGTGATCGTGCCTCCACAGTCGTGGTTCGGGCTCCGCTCTCACTCGGTGGCGGACCCGTCGTTCTGGGAGTGGTATCCGAACTTCTTCTCATTCCACGCCGCTGATCCGGACGGCTACCGGCTCGGCGGCTTCACCCTGGCCCACCTGTGGTTCATCCTGTTCCTGTTCGTGTTCGCCGTTGTCGCGTTGCCGCTGATGGCGGGGCTGCGTCGTCCGGGTGGCTCCCGGGTGATCGAGCCGCTCGCTCGGGTGAGCAGTGTGCCGGGAGTCATCCTGCTCGCTGCGGTGCCCTGGTGGCTCACGGTCAACCTGATCGACTACCCCAATCCGGTGTACTTCCTCATCGTCTTCCTCACGGGGTACGTGCTGTTGTCAGATCCGCGATTCGGGCAAGCGATCGACCGGCACCGTCACGTCGCGCTCCTGCTGGGTCCGATCGCTTTCCTCCCCGTGGCCTACTGGGAAACGTACGGCTGGCCCGACTGGATGTCGCAAGGGCTCATCGACCTGGCAACGACCTACGCCGAGGGGTTTGCTCCCTGGTTCTTCCTGATCGCGATCCTCGGCTACGGACGCCGCCTACTCAACCGATCCGGGCGTGTGCTGAGCTATCTGTCGGAGGCCTCGTATCCGTATTACATCCTTCACCAGACGATCATCGTTGCGATCGCCTTCGCCGTGGTGCGATGGGACACGTCGTTGGGGGTCAAGTACGTAGCGATCCTGATCGGGGCAGGAGCCGCCACCGCGGTGCTGTACGAGCTCATCGTGAAACGCACCCGGATCACCCGGGCGCTGTTCGGCATGCGTGCAAAGGCAGCGTCCACCCCCGAGAGGAGCGCCTCCCAAGACTCGGCGCTCGCGTCGCGCCCGGAAGGAAGGTAACTCGATGAAGCACACAGGCATGCATCGCTGCTGGCCGGTCGTTCTTGTGGTCATCGCGATCGCGGGATGCGACAGCACAGACCACGAAGGCGACGCCAACGTCGTCACCGAGACCCGCTCGGTTGCCAGCTTCGATTCGCTGCGGATCAGCAACGGGGCCCAACTGGTTCTTTCCGTCGACCCGGCAGTGACCGGGGAGATCGACCTCGCGGTCACCACCGACTCCAACCTGCTCGAGTTCGTGACAACCGAGGTCTCCAACGAACAGCTCAGCGTCTCCATCGACTCGGACGGTGAAGTGAAATCCACACAAGGTGTCGAGGTTGCTGGAACGGCTGGGGAATTGCTCGAGGTCACCGTCGTTGACGGCGGCAAGGCCACCATCACGGCGTCGGTCGCCAACGTGAAACTGTCGGCCGACGCCGGTCAGATCCAAGGGGAGGCACTCGAAGCCGCCACCGTCGAGGTCGACGTCGACAACGGCGCCACCGTCACCGTCTGCGCCACCGGAACGGTCACCGGCGACGTCACCAACGGAGCAGAACTGACCGTCCTCTGCGGTGGCGATGCCAGCGGCATCGAGACATCAAACGGAGGCACGGTCGCCTCGTCGTGAGAGCCGTACCATCTACTCTCACCCGACCGCCCCTCGAGCCGTAGGTTCGAACACCATTCGTCGGCGAACAACGCCACAGTCGTCATAGGCGGGGTCGATTATCCCCAGCAAACAGGACACCCGCGGTTCGAGAGAATCGCTCGAACGGGAGTCGATCCCTCCGTCGGCTCGGACACAAGTGGTGCAGGCCAACAACCAACCCGGTGTCCGATCGCACAGATCACCTACCGTGCGAGCGATAGCCCGCACCGTACAGCGTCAGGGATCCGGCATCACGCGCTCTCTGCCGCTGGTCTGAAAGGGTAGACCATCAACGATCTCAGGAGCGCCCACAATGACGCCGCCGGCTCTCCGACCACTCACCTCACGGCGTCCGGGAACCGGCAATACCGAGTGCCGGGTGTTGGCGTGATGCGGACGAGCTCAGCGGGCGAGGACCGATCCTCGAGGCTTCGATCTGGTGCACGTGGTGGGAGGTGCGTTGGTGCGCCCGATCCGGTGATCGACGCTACCGCAATCCAGATGTCTCCTTCCGGCCTCCTCCGAGATCGGCTACTCAACTCGACCGCCTGGAGCCGCAAAGAACCGGAGCACGTGACCGGACGCCTGGGAAGCGCCGGCGGACCCGATTGATAGACTCCGCTTTCACCCACCCAGGAGCTGAACTGGAATGGTCGACACGATGAAGGCACTCATCGTCCAGGGCGACGGTTACGCCACCGAGCGTCCCGACGACACGGTGTTGGCCGCGATGGAGCCGTTCGTTCAGTTGGGTGACCTGCCCGTGCCCGAACCCAGCGAAGGGCAAGTCCGCATCAAGGTGGCGCTGGCGTCGGTCAACCCTTCCGACGAGATGTTCATCCAAGGTCTGTACGGCCAGCCCCGCATCAAGGGCAACGCCGCTGGGTTCGAAGGCGTCGGCGACGTGGTCGCCTCCGGGGGCGGTCCCCTCGCCGATGGTTACCTCGGGCAACGGGTCGCTTTCGTCGCCACTGCCGGCGCTCCCGGCACGTGGAGCGAATACTCCATTGCGGATGCCGCCACCTGCATCCCCCTCATCGACAGCGTCCGGGACGAAGACGGCGCCGCCATGATCGTCAACCCGCTCACCGCACTCGCCATGTTCGGCGTCGTCAAGCAGGACGAGGCCAAGGCCTTCATCGTCTCGGCGGGAGCCAGCCAGCTCTCTAAACTGATGATCGGTGCCGCCGCAGACGAGGGCTACCGACCGATCGCCATCGTCCGCCGCGACAGCCAGATCGAACCCCTCAAAGCGCTGGGGGCCTCCCACGTGCTCAATAGCGAAGCCGACGACTTCGAACAGCAACTGAGCGCCGTGCTCGGAGCAGAGAAGCCACGCGTGTTCCTCGACGCCGTCGCCAATCAGGTCAGCGCCAAGGTCTTCGCCGCCATGGGACGTCACGCCCGCTGGGTTATCTACGGCAAGCTCGACCCCGAGCTCCCCACGCTGCTCGAACCCGGCCACCTCATCTTCATGATGAAACGTATCGAAGGCTTCTGGCTGGTTCGCTGGATGCAAGAGACCCCCATGGCCGAAAGGATGGCGGCCATCCAAACCGCTCAAATGCGCTTCGCCAGCGGCGAATGGAAAACCGACGTGACCGCCATCCTGTCACTCGAAGAAGCCATGACCAGATTGCCGGCCGAACTGGCCAAACCCAACGGCAAGGTGTTCATCAAACCCTGAGTCGGCCTCATCGAGGCAAGCCCGAGCAACTCATCCCAAGAGCCGCCTATCAACAACGGGCAATCCACCGCCGTTGCCACTCCCGTCGCTGCAGGAACAGTCACCCAAACAGGCGATATCACGGACAGTGGTCGACCGGTGCCCGAACGTACCGATCCGCGATGCCGATATGTGTGGGCTGACTGAGGAGTCCGAGATGTCTTTCTTGATTGTGTTGCTCCGCCGCGTAGGCTTGGTCAGCGTGCACATGGAGAGCACTCTGCCGAGATTTGCGCCCCCAACAATTGTGATAGCGGGGATTACGTTGGGCACCCTCGCCCTGTTGCTCGCCTTCGTAGTGATGACCAACGAGATTCATCTCTTTCGAGCAACCACCCAAGACATGGACTTCACCGGACTCGTGTGCGGAACTCCCCTTGACCACCCTGATTGGCCGAGAGGGCATCCGTGCGACGGCACCATGAATCGCCAGTTCGCTGTAGGTGGGATGACTGGAGTCTGGGGTGTTGGCCTGATAGCAGCTTCAGCCGTTCTCGCCATCAGTCGGCGTTCCAAACGGTCTGCTGCAAAGGTCACACTCAGTGCGTAGCTGACGTTGCGCTCGGTATGAAGGGGCGCATAGGTGCCGTTCTCGGAGAGTCTCAGGAATTGGAGTTCCCCCTTTTGGCCGGACACGGTTGTTATGCGGCCAGGGTGTTGGTGGTGTGACGGTAGTTGTTCTCCCATTCGATTGGTGATTGGTATCCGAGCACGGAGCTGAGCCGGCGGCGGTTGTACCACGATTCGATCCAGTGCAGGATTGCGAGACGGGCCTCTTGGCGGGTGCGGAACACCCGGCGGTGGACCAGTTCCTTCTTCAGGGTGGCGAGGAACGATTCGGCTGGGGCATTGGAGTGGGCCGTCGACTGCACCTGGTCCCGATGGTGGGGGTCGGACTGTTCGGGTGACCCATCCGTTCCATCCGTGGCTGGGTCGGGTGTTCGTGTTTGTGGGGGTTCGCCGGACGTGGGGTGAGGATCGGGTGTTCTTCTTTGACGCTGATGGGGTGCAGAGGTCGTTGCCGGCGGGGTGGACGGATGCGGCGGAGACGGATGTGTTCGTGGCGGTGGCTGGTGGTCCGTGTCCGTTCCGGGTGGAGGATCTGTTGGTGTTGGCGGAGTTGATTGAGGGTGTGGGTGGGGGCGGTGGCGATGACGGTGTGTAAGGCAGATTTCGCCGTTTGTGTAAAAGCGATTCCGCCGAAGTCGAGACCACGGGTTGTCCATGTTTCGGTGGATACCCTGTGCTGTGGGGTGGTAAGGGGGCGAGTCGTTGACCGGTCCCAATGACGGCGGCATAATAATAGTTACACTACTGTGATTCGGGAGGTTGAGATGGAGGCATCGGGACAGGATCCGAAGACAGAGGCGTTGCGGGCGGAGCGAACCTTGAACCCGCACCCGGAGGCGGTGGTCGACGAAACGTTTCTGTCGTCGGGGTTCATGGATGCTCGGGATCTGGTCCAGGTCAAATACGAGATGGTGCGCAGGGTCCGCGTCGACGGCGAGACGGTGAGCGGAACCGCAGCCGCGTTCGGGTTCTCCCGCCCCACGTTCTATGACGCCGCCACCGCGTTGGACAGCTCAGGGTTGGCCGGGTTGGTGCCGGCACGGCCCGGGCCGCGGCGGGCCCACAAGCTCACCGAGGAGGTGGTCGCCTTCACCGAGGAGTTGGTGGACGGTGACCCGTCGCTGCGTCCGGTCGACCTCGCCGACGCGATCGGTGCACGTTTCGGCATCTCGATCCATCCCCGGTCGGTGGAACGGGCGTTGATGCGCGCCGCGGAGGCTAAAAAGGGGGGCTCCCGATGAGCCGGTGGACGACGACGGAGGCGGCGACATCGACCGTTACGAACAGCTCCGCCGCCGGGTCCTCGACGGTGAACCGTCGGGGTGGCGGCTCGGTCTCGGGGTGCTCTCGGGACGGGGAGTGGCTGTGTGGCTGCGGGTCTGGCACACCACCACCGTCCAAGCGCCGCAACACCAACCCGCGGTGGCGGCACCGATCGGTTCGGACGAGATGGTGGGGGTCCTTGCTGCGATGGCGCTGGCGTGTCTCGATGGGAGGTGACCCGAGATGAGCATCGACCGCGGATCGAAGGTAACCGAGAGTCATCTGGGACGGGTCGCCTTCGTGTATGTGCGTCAATCGACGCTGCGTCAAGTGGTGCACAACACCGAGTCGGCCACCCGCCAATACGCCCTGCGTCAACGCGCGGTTGCGTTGGGTTGGCCCACCGACCGGATTATCACCATCGACTCGGACCAGGGACACTCCGCCGCTTCGGCGTCGGATCGGGAAGGGTTCCAACGGCTCGTCGCCGAGGTGGGGATGGGACGGGCCGGGATCGTGTTGGGCCTCGAGGTGTCCCGGTTGGCTCGCAACAACGCCGACTGGCATCGCCTCCTCGAAATCTGTGGCCTCTCGAGCACCCTCATCTGAGACGAGGATGGCCTCTACGACCCTGCCGATTTCAACGACCGGCTCCTGCTGGGTCTCAAAGGAACCATGTCAGAAGCGGAGCTGCATTTCATCCGGGCCCGCCTCCTCGGCGGTCAACTCTCCAAAGCCCGCCGCGGTGAACTCAAAATGCCGCTACCGGTCGGGTTGGTTTACGACCCCGCCGACAAGGTGGTGTTGGACCCCGACACCGGTGTCCAACACGCCGTCAAACACCTGTTCGCCACCTTCGCTCGCACCGGGT
>PVMK01167785.1_pt1 | contig 12254 bp, 12 predicted proteins | sample 1853481 | NCBI WGS metagenome assembly PVMK01 (sample SAMN08533507, study PRJNA380276) | Marine sediment metagenome, whole genome shotgun sequencing project. | reverse complement strand
ATCGCAGGTACCAACGCACCGCCAACAAGATGATCTCAGGCGGGAACCGATAGCCAGCAAACGCCGACTGCTCAGACAGTAGCGACACGGCACGATGAGTGTTCATCTCGACACCCTCGCCGCGAAGCACACGATCAGCCAACGCAACAGTGCCACTCAACGTCGCTGTTCAAGTTTGTAGACTCTTCCATGCCTCTCATGTCTCGTGGTCCTCACGCCGTCCTTGGCGGTGATGCCCAACAGTTGCCAGCCTTCATGACCATCCCCGGCAAAGTCCGGCCGAGAGCGCCTTCGAGCCACTGGGCCGTTTCGATAAGCTTCTGAACGTTCACACCTGTCGGTACGCCCATGCCCTCCAACAAGAACACGAGGTCCTCCATGGGGATGTTGCCAGTGGCCTCTGGGACGAAGGGGCACCCGCCAGCGCCGCCGGTGGAAGCGTCGATTACGTCGACCCCTGCGTTGAGGGCCGCGTATGCATTGACGATGCCGGCGTTGCGGGTGTTGTGGAGATGGATGCCCAGCGCCACGTCGTCTCCGAACTCGAGCCGTGCCCTGCGAAGCATGTCGTTGACCTGGGTCGGTACAGCCATCCCCACGGTGTCGGCAAAGTCGATCGCCGTAGCACCAGCATCCACAAACTGGCGGGCGAGGCGGATAACCGCCTCGGGATCGACTTCTCCTTCGAAAGGGCAGCCGAAAGCCACGGAGAGTACACCGGTCGCGCGCACCTCGAGCTTCGCGGCTCGTGCCAGGAGGGGTTCGTAGGCGCTCATTGTTTCTTCGGGCAGCCGGTTGGCGTTTTTGGAGTTCATCGTGTCGGTAACCGAGACCACGAGGCGCACGTGCTCGATACCCGCCTCCATCGCCCGCTCGAATCCCTGGTCGTTGACAACCAACGCGATCGCTTCGATGTCGTCGACGTCGGCTAGTGCAGCTGCAACCTCGGCGGCGTCCGCCATCTGCGGTACCCATTTTGGGCTGACAAACGCGGTGACCTCGATCGCTCGAACTCCCGCTTCGCCGATCCTGTGGATCAGTTCGATCTTCTGTTCGGTGCTGAACCGAACCGTCTCGTTTTGTAAGCCGTCCCGTGGAGCAACATCGACCAACAGCGGAGAGGTGCCGTTCATGGAACTCGACCACTCAGAAAGCGGAGGACCTCGTCGATGTCGACAACATCGGCGTACTTGTTGTCCAGGTCGAACAGACTCGCCTCATGCGGGCGTTCATCACGATCACCAACGGCGTCTCGTACGACGATTGGGATGAACCCTGACTGCACCGCGTCGACCGCCGTCGCCCTAACACATCCACTTGTCGTCAGACCGGTGATGATCGTCGTGTCGACGGCTTTTGCAGTCAACGTAGCTGCCAGCGACGTTCCGAAGAATGCGGACGCGTACTGTTTCAAGACTACAACGTCACCGTCTCGTGGTCGCACCCGATCGGGGAACTCCCCAGCTGGCGAGCCGGCCTCGAAGATTTTCAGCGACGGCACCTTCCTGTAGAAGATGCCTCCGTCCGCACCTCCTGGCTGATACACAACGCGGGTGAATATCACCGGGATTGCTGCCAGTCGCGCTGCATCGACAACTCGGCCGACGGCTTCGACTACGTCCTCGACCGCTGCATAGAGGGGCGATGTCGGATCAAGATATGCCTCGCAGACATCAACGACGATGACCGCCGGACGTTCACCAAAGCCGAGCCGCGCTCGGAATCCCGCGCGCTCGTAATCTTCGGCGAGGTCAGCCTGGTCTGACACTAGGTTGACTCCAACGATGGTGATCGTGGGGCGGGAAGCCCAGTCTCGGCTTCACAGGTTTCGCGCAGCTCATCAATCGACGGCCCGAAGTCGAAGACCGATACGTCTCCACGTGTTGCGACCAGCTCAGCCCGAAGGGCTTCTGTGGCCGACTCGTTGACCGTGAGATCGTCGTTGAGAACGACGCCGTAACGTTCGGCACCGTCGCGACTCACCAGACCTCGGTCGACCTCAAGGGCAACCAGTTGCGGATCGCGCTCAAAGGGATCACCCCATCCGCCTCCGCCCCACGTTATGTAGTGGAGTGCATCGCCGTCCTTTACCTTGATCCTGTCGCACTTGGATGGCAGCATCTCGCGCGTCCCGTCGACCCGGTCTAGGAACTTGCGGCTCCGCGCACCCGGGAGGCCACCGTTCACGCCCCACGGGTAGACGAACCATCGGTCATCATGGATGGAGATTTCGCCGGACTCGAGAAACCGGTAGACGATCTCCATCCCGTTGCCACCTCGGAAGACCCCTGGTCCACCTGAGTCGGCCACGGTCTCGTATCGTTCCACGATGAAGGGGAAATACGCCTCCAAGAACTCGTTGGGAACATTGGTGAATGAGGGCCAGAGCGAGTGCCCGTCGGCGCCGTCCCCAAAGGGCCGACCTGGTATTCCGCCGAAACCAATCTGATACAGCTGAAACCACTCACCATCGCTGTCATAGCCAGAGTACATGAAGTGTGGGCTGGAGGAGAAGCCGGCAGCGTTGAGGAATTCTGGCGCTCGCTGACCCAACAAACCACCGAGAATGTCGAAGACTCGACCCAACGCATGAGTGCGGCACGAAAGCGCTGCAGGGTAGTTGGGTTTGAGTAGAGAACCCTGCGGGATCCGGACCTCGAGCAAGTCGTAAAAGCCATCGTTGTACAGGATCTGAGGGTCGTATACCATAATCATGTACACGCCAAAGAACATCTTGAACATGTTCTCGTTGAGGTAAAAGTTGATCGACCCAACTGCCTGGACATCGGTTCCATCCCAGTCAAGAATTACTTTGTCGCCTTCCCGCCACATCGCACATTTCAACTTGTATGGCCCGTAGCCCATACCGTCATCGCAGATGTAGTCCTCGAAATACAGTTTCTCCTCAGAGATGGTCGTCTGGATGAGTTGCGACATCGCCCGCTTGTTGCGTTCGAGGAGCGCGTCGGTAGCAGCTACGAACATGTCCGAGCCGAACCGATCGCACATCTCATCCACGCGACGGGCCGCGGTTCTGCAAGCGGCGACGATGGCGTTGAGATCTGAACGGTTCCATTCTGCAAGACGGACTTGGTTGAGAATCAGCTCAAGCATGTCCGCTTGGAGGACGCCTTGCTTGTAAAGTTTGAAAGGGTTGATCACGACCCCTTCTTCGAAGATCGACGTTGCATCGGTCGGCAGGCTGCCTGGAACCTTCCCGCCGACGTCGGTCATGTGACCAAACATGGCACTCCACGCGACGACCCTTCCGTCTTTGTAGATCGGGAGGAGAACGAGCCAGTCGTTGGCATGACTAACGGCACCTTCGCAGGAGTATGGGTCGGACAGCAAGAAGACGTCGTCCTCTTCGATGTCCCCCTCGAAGCCTCTGAGGAACCCATCTATGAAAGATCCGAACTGACCCACGACCATCTTCCCGTGCCGGTCGGCGATCAGAGGGAACTCGTCATGCTGCTCTCGAATTCCGGGTGACATAGCTGTTCGGAACAGCACAGCATCCATCTCGAAACGAGCGTTCCGTAATGCGTTCTCGATGATATCGAGCGTTATTGTGTCGACCTCGGTGGGCTCGAACGGTGTTGTGTTGGTTGACAGGATATTTGCCATCGGAGCCCTTCTTAGGAGTTTTCGGGGTTGATAATGAGGTTTCCCAAACGGTCGACCTCAGCGACATGGCCTGGCAGGACCAGTGTCGTCGAGTCCATCTCGGTCACGATCGCCGGACCAGCGATACGGTTCCCAGAGCGGAGTTTCGACCGGTCGTAGACTGCGGCCTCTATTTCGGCTCCTCGTACCCAGATGCTCGTTACGGAATCGCGAGCATCCGACGCGTCCGTCTCGCCTGCAGCGAGCTCTGGTGCTTGCACTTCGACGGCCTTACCGAGCACAATTGCCCGTAAGTTCACCAACTCGTGCTCGGCGTCCAGCGAGAACGTGAACAGCCGGGTATGCGCTTCATCGAACGCTTCAGCGATGCGGGCTAGCCCCACATTTTCGATGTCTTCAATGTCGGCGTCGATGGGGAGTTCGAACCCTTGGCCGTGATAGCGAACATCCACTTGGAAGCTCACCGTCTGGTCACGTTTGGGCACTCCTTCTGCATCGAGGTCCACCGCTGCCCGGCCAGCCAATTCTTCAAGTAGGGCTTTGACCTCATCTTTGGACGTCTCTGAGAAGCGCCGGACAAACGTTTGCGAAGCCTCGTTGCGCAGGCGGGTGGTCGCATCTCCGTAGGCACACAACACGCCAGGCGACGGAGGGATGATCACCGGCCACGAGCCCATTATCATGGCAAGGGCGTTGGCGTGTAGGGGGCCAGCCCCGCCGAATGCCACGAAGGCGTAGTCGCGAGGATCATGACCTTGCTCGACCGACACGAGCCGTAGGGCCCCAACCATGTTTTCATTGACTATGTCGATGATCCCGGCTGCGGCTCGTTTCACGTCGACGCCAAGACCGTCGGCAACGACCTCGACAGCTCTTGTCGCCGCATCGACGTCGAGCATCATCTCCCCACCGAGCAGGCTCGGCGGTAGGTAACCGAGCAAGACGTTCGCGTCAGTAACCGTCGGTAGATCGCCACCTTTGCCGTAGGCTGCTGGACCCGGTTCGGCTCCAGCGCTCTCAGGACCCACCCGCAAGGCTCCGGTCAGCTCCGGTACGTGGGCGATGGAACCTCCGCCGGCGCCGACTGAGCGAACGTCGAGCGATGACGCCCGGATAGTGAAGTCCGCAACCGTGGTTTCTCTTCTGATGATCGGCTCGCCGTTCTGCACCAGTGCCACATCAGTTGAGGTTCCGCCCATGTCAAGGGTGAGCAGGTTGTCGTATCCCGCTTGACGTGCGATCCAGACAGCTCCGGCCACACCTCCGGCGGGGCCGCTCATGAGCATGTTTACCGGGGCTTCCTTCGCGGCCTCGACCGACATCAGGCCGCCATCGGAGCGAAGTATGTGGAGATGGGCTTCGATGTCGCGCTTGGCGAGTTCGGATTGGAGGTTGCTTAGATAACTGGCAACCGCCGGCCTCACATAGGAGTTTACGACGGTGGTGAGCGTTCGCTCGAATTCACGCATCTCTGGCAGGATTTCTGATGATATCGAGACCGGAATCTCGGGAAGTTCCTCGCGGGCGATTTCTTTAATGCGAATTTCGTGGGATGGGTTGCTGAACGAGTTAATCAGTGAAACTGTCAGCGCCTCTACGCCACGGTCGCCAAGGTTACGTAGTGACGCGCGAAGAGCCGTCTCGTCTAGTGGTATGAGTATGTCGCCGCGGGAGTTGATCCGCTCTCGCGCCTCGACAGTGACTTCCAGCGCTGCGAGCGGCTCAGGCTTCGGCCAAACAATCCATCCAGCCAGCCCACCGGGAACGAATGACCTCTCGACTTGGAGCACCTGGCGGTAGCCGTCGGTTACTACGAGTCCAACACGCGCTCCCTTTCCCTCGATCACGGCATTGGTGGCTACGGTGCTCCCATGCAAAACGTGACTGATGGCTGTTGCCTCGATCCCGACTTGGGTAGCCACTTTCTCGATCCCACGTAGGACGCCGACCGAGGCGTCCATTGGCGTGGAGGGCGTCTTGGCCCGATATGTATCGCCGGTCTTTTCATCGATCAATATGAGATCGGTGAAAGTACCCCCTACATCAACTCCGAGCCTATACGTCATCCCATGAGTCCTTTCTCATCTGCGCATGTCTCTCATCTGCACACGTCGTCGGTGCCCCACACATTAGATCACGCCCTCCGCTCGAAGTAGAGCCAGATCCTCGCTGCTCATTCCCAACAGTCCCTCATACACATCGGTGTTGTGTTGGCCGAGGTCAGGCCCGATCCAACGAATGGCACCGGGAGTCTCTGACAGCTTTGGCACGACGTTTTGCATTGCGATCTCACCGAACTCCGGATGTGGAAGGCGAACGATGCTCTCTCGGGCCTTAAAATGTGGGTCGTCGAGCATCTCGGGCGCTCGATAGATTGGCCCCGTAGGAACTCCTGCTTCATTCAGAATGGTGTCGAGCTGTTCTGTCTCGTGTTTACTCGTCCACTCGGTGATGAGTGCGTCGAGTTCTGCTTGGTTCTCACCTCGAGCCGAGTGGGACGCGTAGCGGGGGTCATTCGCCAACTCTGGACGGCCCATCGCTTCGGCCAGCCTCCCGAAGACCGTATCCTGATTCGCACCTATGACAATCATGTTCCCATCCGACGTGCCGTAGACGTTCGAAGGAGCAATGTTCGGCAGAATTGCTCCGCTTCGCTCCCGAACGTATCCAGCGACCTGATACTCCGGGATCAGCGACTCCATCATCGCAAGCACTGCTTCATAGATTGCCGAGTCGACAACTTGGCCGCGACCGGACTGCTCGCGGGCATGAATAGCGATCAATCCGCCCAGCGCCGCATATATCGCGGCCAGCGAGTCACCGATTGAAATCCCGGTGCGGCTCGGTGGGGTAGATGGATCGCCGACGACGTATCGGAGCCCGCCCATAGCCTCGCCAATCGCGCCGTAGCCGGCCCGGTTCGCGTACGGGCCGGTCTGACCGAACCCCGTCACGCGGATGAGGACCAGACGAGGATTGATCTTCGACAGGACGTCATATCCAAGGTTCCAGCGCTCCAGCGTGCCAGGCCGAAAATTTTCGACTACCACGTCGGAAACCTTGACCAAATCACGAACAATCTGCTGACCTTGAGCTGTTCTAAGGTTCAGGGTCGCGGACTTCTTGTTTCTGGCCACTATCGGCCACCACAGCGACTTGCCGTGTGGCTTCTCTTGACCCCATTGACGCATGGGGTCGCCCCTGATCGGTTCCTCCAACTTGATAACTTCAGCACCGAAGTCCGCGTAGAGTTGACCGCAGAATGGTCCAGCGAGTAACTGACCCATCTCAAGCACCCGCAGATCGGACAGGGGGGCAGTATCAAGCACCAAGCCGCCTCCGGTGTGCACTTTCAGACCCTCTCAACGCAGCCAGCCCAGCGCGGATGTGTGAACGCATGGCAGTTTCGGCCCATTCGGCGTCGCTGGCTGCGCTGGCGTCGACCAGTTCATGGTGGTGGGCCAGGCTCCGCTTCACATCTGCATCGGAATCCCGCCGAAAAGATCGGTGTACAAGTGGAAGCTGGATAAGCGGTCCTGCCATGGTCACGAGCCTTGAGCTTTCTGCAGCCTCCAGGATCAACCCGTGAAACTCATTGTTGAGTACAGCGATTTCGTCAAGCCCTGTTCGCAAGTGAGCCTGTGCCACACTTTCCATGTCGGAGGCCAACGTCCGTAGCCGTAAGACCTGCGAAGCGGACGCCCTCGTGGCCGCCCGCTTCGCTGCGTAGCCCTCCACCAGTGATCGCAAGTCGAAGATCTCCTCGAGATCTGCTTCTGTCCAGGCCGCGACATGCGCGCCTCTGTGTTGCACGAACTCGATCAGTCCCTCGCCCGCGAGTCGCCTCAAGGCCTCACGCACCGGGGTACGGCTGACGTCCAGATTTTCCGAGAGCAACTCCTCTCGGAGATGCGATCCGACGGGGTACACGCCAGCAAGGACTTGCTGACGGATCGCCTCGTACGCTCTCGTCGAAGCTGGTTGCCTCTCTTCCCCCACTAAGCCATTGTACACAATGGTGGGATCACTGCAAGATCGACTCAAGACCGTTGGCCACATCTACCGGGCGAGCAAACGATTCTTGCGTACCCGCCGCGTTTTCGAAAAGCTGACTCGTTGACGCGTTGTGTACAATACGGTCAGCGCTTTCAAGTGCCGAAGCCCAGCACGAAAGGGCCTGTGGGGGTGTGGGGGCCGGAAACTCGGTCTTGGGGGTTGACCAGGGCAAACGCGCCACCATCCTGGGGTGCCGTGTCTCGCGTTTTCTATCGTCTCATCGCCATGCTCGCCCGTCTCGCAGTCCGCTCTGGTCGGTCCAAGGACCTCGAGATCATCGTGTTGCGCCACCAGTTCGCCGTGCTAGGCCGACAGATCGACCGGCCTGCAATCAGCGACGATGATCGGACCCTGCTCGGGGCCATCGCATCCGCGCTCCCCCGCCCTCGCCGCATCGGCTGGATCGTCACCCCCGAAACCCTGCTGCGATGGCACCGCCGACGCATCGCCCGCCACTGGACGCAACCCCACCGACGCCCCGGGCGACCGTCCATCGCCATCGCAGTCCGCAAGCTCGTGCTCCGCCTCGCGGCGGAGAATCCGACCTGGGGGTATCGACGCATCCACGGCGAACTGGCCGGCCTTGGTCACCAGATAGCTTCCTCAACGGTGTGGAGCATCCTCAAGACCAGCGGGATCGACCCTGTGGGGGCCTGGGAACTCGGCCGTGACTGTGACCAGGCACAACGGGCGGCCATCGTCGACGCCTGCCGACTATGTGCCTCCAGACCGAGACGGACCCGTCTGGGCCGAAGGCATCACGAAAGATCACCGATGGTGACCCTATGGCCACTTTTCGTGTCGGAGGGGGGACTTGAACAAACCTCCCCTTGACGGCATCTGGCGTCGTCCTGCGGTAACCAGCGTCCTACAGCGGCATCTGGCGACCGGCCAATCCGCTCCCTACCGCTCGTTACCGCTCCAGGGTGCTGGATGCCATTAGCAAAGCATTAGCAACGCGACACCCCTGCGTTAGCCACCAAGCAGCTCTTCGAAGGCAGCGGGGGTGATGACTGGCGGCATCTGGTCCTCCCATTCGAGCAGATCCTTGTCACCGGTCACGATGAACTCAGCCGAGTGTTCACGGGCTAGGGCGACGAGGTAGTCATCATCGACATCTCTCGTCGTCGCTTCGATCGGGGCTGGGTCGGCAACGAGATCGGCGAGGGTGGAGATTGTCTCGACGTACCCCTGGGCCGTCGCAAGGTCGATCCACTTTCGCAGGCGAGGCCGCTCGGTTAGAACATCAGTGACCTCAGCCAGCAGTTCTTGGCATATGATCACCTCGAGGTCGCCGGCAGCGAGCCATCGCTGCACGATCCGAAACGACGCACCCTTCTGAATCGCACCCGAGACGAACACGTTGGCATCCAACACCACCCGCATGACGCAAGTCAGGCGTTGCGGCGGCGATGCCGAACTGCACGGATCTCTTCAACAGCGAGATCCATCGCGTCGGTCTCGGAGAGATCAGCGTTCGCTTCGACGTTCGCCACAAGCTTCGAACGAACCGCAGACGAGTAGTACTCCCACGCGGACTGCCGGCTGACACCCAGCGATTCGCCGATCTGCTCCCACGACGCCCCCGCATCACGAGCGGCTTCGACCTTCGCTCGACGGACGGCTTCCAGCTCGGCTTCGCCACGCGTCAACTCCCGCAACGCAGCCAACGGATCAGCCGGCAAGGCATCGACAGAAACAACACTCATATCTGTCAGGATAACCTGACAGATCGCAATCGTCAACCGAGACGGGACTGTTGCATTGGCTGAAGGGGTGAGCCGCGGCGAGTGTGTCGAGATGATTCGTCCTCTTCGCGTTGTAACTGCATCATTCCAGCGGTCAGCGTTCGCTGGGTGCCGGTTCCCGCCCGAGGTGATCTTGCTGGCCGTGCGCTGGTACCTGCGATACGGACTGTCCTACCGCGACGTCGAGGAACTCTTGGCTGAGCGCGGGATCGACGTAGATCACGTCACGATCTACCGGTGGGTGCAGCGCTTCACGCCGATGCTGATTGATGCGGCGCGGCCGTGTCGCCACGCAGTAGGTGGGCGCTGGTTCGTCGATGAGACCTACGTCAAGGTTGCCGGCAGATGGCGCTACGTGTACCGAGCTGTCGATCAGTATGGGCAGGTCATTGACGTGTTTGTATCGCGACGTCGTGACATCGGCGCGGCTCGTAGATTCTTCGCCTCCGCTTTGGCGGCGCATGGTGAACCCGAGGAAGTCGTCACCGACTTGGCCCAGGCATTGGAGACAGCGATCGAGCAGCTGATCCCGGACGCCTTTCACAACACCGAGCGCTACGCCAACAATGCCGTCGAGTGCGATCACGGCCGACTCAAGGCCAGGCTGAGACCGATGCGCGGCCTCAAGACTGACCGGACCGCGTTAGTGGTGATCGGTGGCCACGCGTTCATACAGAACCTTCGCCGGGGCCACTACGAACTCGGCGTCGAAGCCCGAAGTCGACACCTCCGAACCGCGGCCGCGTTCGACGAGTTCGCCGCTGCTGTCTGAACCGAAAACCGATCCCGACCGCCCTTTCACACACCCCGATCGATCAACGCAACAGTCCCCTTCGATTACCACTCACTTCGACAACCACTCAACTCGACAACACTCATAAACGCACCAGGAGCAAACAATGTCAGAACTGACCCGCATCGTCGATGGTCGCACCGTCCCCGCCGTCGGCACCTGGACGATCGACCCCGGCCACACGAGCGCCGCGTTTGCTGTCCGCCATCTGCTCACCCTCATGCGCGGGCGCTTCCGCAGCTTCGAAGGCGAGGTCGTCATCGCTGAAGACCCAACCCAGTCGACCGTCAGGGTCACCATCGACGCCGCGTCGATCGACACGGCCAACGACATGGTCGATGGCAGCCTGCGGGCCGACAAGTTCCTCGATGTCGAAAACCATCCGTCGATCACCTTCGCCTCTACCAGTGTGGAGGCCGCCGAAGACGGTGGCTGGAACGTGATCGGCGACCTCACCATCGCGGGCACCACGACATCGGTTGTCCTCGACACCGAATTTCTCGGCGCGGTCACCAGCCCGATCGGCGACCTCAAGAAGATGTCGTTCATCGCCACAACCCGCATCAAGCGCGAGGACTACGGCATGACCTTCACGGCACCCTCGCCCGACACCGACGGCGTCCTGATCGTGGGCAACAACATCGACATCACCCTCGACGTCGAGGCTGACCTCAACGAGTAAGGCCAGCTCCGGCGGCCTTGGCGATGGCCTCAGCGATGGCTTCGATGTCGTCGGCGACGGTGAGCGAATCATCCCGGCGGTGAATGGCTGATACGGGTCGTTCCCAACCGCTGAGCGCCTGCAGCAGACAGCCGTCTGCGGCAATTGTCAGCCGGCGACGGCGACCGCCTCGATCTCGATCAGCAGTTCGGGCAGAGCCAACGCGCCGACCTCGACGATTGTGTCCGCCGGGTACGGCAGGCTGAAGAAGCGTTCCCGGAGTTCCACGATCTTACCGAAGTTGCTCATGTCGGTCAGGTAGATGGTCACCTTTACGACCTTGTCGAGATCCGAGCCTGCGGCCGAGAGTACGGCGGCCAGGTTGGCGAAGACCTGTTCGGCCTGCGCGTCGAAATCACCGATACCGACCAGGTTGCCGTCCATATCGATGGCGGCCTGGCCTGACGTGTAAACAATGTCGCCCACCTGCATCGCCTGGGAGATGCGGAAGGGAACGAACGGATCGGGGTCGGTGCTGATCTGAGTGACAGTTGGAGAAGCCATGCCCAACGGTACTGCGCCGGGACCGGACCATGAGCCGAGGAGGACCGAACGGTGCCAATCCAGGCTTGACGACGACATGGGCTGGGAGACGAGTGCCGCACCTACAGGATCGACCCATGCCCCACCCTTGAGCAGCTGCGATCGTCTTCATAGGCTCCCCGCTCCTCCGTGCTTTGGAGCCCAGGCCTGCAGCAACCGTTGCCGTGCTGACCTCCCGTTGGCAACCGTTAGCAATGCGACACAAAACGACGAATGCCCAGGTCTGTGACCTGGGGAAACTGCTGTGTCGGAGGGCCGATACCCCCCCTGGTATCGGGGAGAGAGATGAAAAGAGCGGAGTATTACGGCGAGAACACCCCGTCTTAAAACTCACGCTCTGTGGTCACGGCCAGTGGTAGCCGGTGGAGCGGCGTGCGTTACCCATTCGGGCCCCGTGGCTCCGATTGCAGTGCGAAGGTTAATGTGTCGTTCCGCCATGCGGGCTGTGAGTAGCGCCAAAATATTGTCGGGCCAAATTTAGTCCGCCATCTATCTCGTAGCGGACAACGCAACCTCGGACGTCCGCTTAGCGCTGGATAGCGGACATACTTTGCAGGTGCTCAGAACGTCCGCTAATGACCCTTAGCGGACATGACGCGGTAGTGTTCGCGGTTACGATAATTGTTCGTATTTGACGATTACGGTTTCAGCAGCTTCCTCGCGCAGAAGAACGAGCGCCTGGTAAGCTTCTGATTCATACCAGTTATTGAGGGCCGTCATGTCAGGAAACCTCGTGATGCCAACAAACTGATGATTGACAGAACCC
>PVMK01188318.1_pt1 | contig 12256 bp, 8 predicted proteins | sample 1853481 | NCBI WGS metagenome assembly PVMK01 (sample SAMN08533507, study PRJNA380276) | Marine sediment metagenome, whole genome shotgun sequencing project. | reverse complement strand
TTACCGTCCGGACTAAAAATCAAACCACTAACCAGCCCCAGGGGAATCTTGTTCACCCGCTTGTACTTCAGGTTTGCGGGATCAAATAGATAAAGGCGACTGATGCCGCCTTCATTGGAAACAAAGGCGCCACGCTTGCGGTCCGGGCTGAGTACAAACCGGGTAATGTCCCAATTGGTGACGTTAGGCGAGAATGTCATGACCGGTGTTTCTTCCAGGCTGACCATCGCAAGTTCAGCCGCCCCGTTGCGCTGGTTGGTTACAAACAGAACATTATTGTCATGCTGATCAAAGCCAGTGGCAATATTACTGGTAGGGTTTTCAGCATCACCAGCCAGCGATTGCAGTTTCCCGGTGGGCAAATCTTTCACATAAATTCTGGAATCAGCCACGCTGATGAATTGCTGGATCAGCAACTTATTCCCATCCCGACTGAAATCGATAGGTTTCCACAGTGTGCCGTCTTCTGTTTCAAGCAGCACGGTTGCCGGATCTGAAGAATCGGCATTCTGCACCCAGATATCACTTGATCGACCGTTTCTGCGTGTCGAGCGATAGGCAAGGTGCTGGCCCTGCCGGTCCCAGGCCAAACGGTTGTTTAATGCAAATCCGTCAGACAGCAGGTGCATTAACCCGTCTTCAGGATTAAGCAGGAAAACCTGGTCAAATTCATCGCCACCCTTATCGCGGGTCAAGGCTACCAGGTTGCTGTTTGGCCGGCGTAGTACTTCGCCAATCGGTTCCTCGCCGAAGGTCAATTGATAGTGTGCGCCACCTGGCTTATTAACACGGTGCAGTTGGTTAACGGGGCCGACGCGGGTCTTGATAAAAATGCTTTTACTGTCTTTTGTCCAGCCGGCGAAGCGGGCTGAGCGGATACTCTGGTAACGGCTCAGTGTCTGCGGCAGGGAAGCCGGAATCGGCGGTATGTCTTCCATCAGAAGCTGACCGTCATTGGCTGTCCGCCGCTCGACCTCGGCGGCTAAACCGTAGTCAGCCAGCAGCAGCAACAATATACCGATTATCAGTGTACGCATTAAACTTCCTTAAAGTCCGGCTACAGGATTTTACCGAAAATCCTGCATTGTCCTTGAATAAACATGCCCCTGCCCGTTTGTTTGCATAGAGCCTGCATGGTGTTACCGGTATAATCCATGCTCAAAACAGCACCCTGATCAAACCAGCGATTGAATACTATGCCTAAACCCCTTCATATCATAATACTTGCTGCCGGTGCAGGAACCCGCATGAACTCACGGCTGCCAAAAGTTTTACAAACAGTCGCTGGCCGCCCGATGATTATTCACGTATTGGATACGGCCATGCAACTTCAACCGGCTGGAATCCACGTGGTTTATAACCCGGACGCACTGGAATTGATAGAGGCTTGCGCCTCTTTTGACATCACCTGGGCGGCACAGGCAGAGCAGCTGGGGACGGGTCACGCAGTACAGCAGGCCATGCCCGGTATTCCTGCTGATGCCGATGTGCTGGTGCTTTATGGCGATATCCCCTTACTCGAAGCAGATGTGTTGCGAAAACTGATTGAGGCGCCATCAGCCGGGCTGAAAGTGTTGACGATGAATGTACCAGACCCGAAAGGTTACGGGCGTATCGTTCGTGATGAAAATGGCAGTGTCATGGGAATTATTGAAGAGCGTGATGCCACTGAAACACAAAGAGCCATAACCGAGGTTAACTCCGGCATAATCCTGGCGCCAAGGTCCGACCTTATGTCCTGCCTGGAAAATATGGCCAGCGAAAACTCCCAGAACGAGTATTATCTGACCGATGTGTTTTCCATCGGGTATGCAAAAGGAATATCTACTGGTGGCGTTATTGCGCCGCTTTCCGCTGATCTGGAGGGAGCGAATGACCGAATTCAACTGGCGGCACTGGAGCAGAGATATCGTATGAAAATGTCCAGGGAATTGATGCTTGCAGGTGTTCAGCTGGCTGATCCAAAACGGATTGATGTACGTGGCAAAGTGGTCGCGGGTAGCGATGTGTATATCGATATCAACGTTATTCTTGAGGGTGATGTCAGTCTCGGTGATGGTGTGGAAATTGGTCCGGGCTGTGTGCTGAAAAACTGCCAACTGGCTGCTGGAACCCGGGTTCACGCCTACAGTGTGCTTGAGGGAATGCGTAGCCTGGGTGCCTGTGATATCGGGCCCTTTGCCCGTGTGCGTCCCGGTACGGAACTTGGCGAGGGCAGTAAAGTAGGCAATTTTGTTGAAACTAAAAATACTTCACTTGGCAAAAACAGCAAGGCCAGCCACCTGAGCTACCTGGGCGATAGCAGCATTGGTGATCGGGTTAATATTGGCGCGGGCACCATTACCTGCAATTATGATGGTGTTAACAAGCATCGCACGGTAATCGAAGATGATGTCTTTATAGGTTCCGACACCCAGTTGGTTGCACCTGTGACCGTTGGCGAAGGCGCAGATATCGGTGCCGGCAGCACCGTAACCAAGGATGCTCCGGCCGGGCAGTTGACCATTAGCAGGGCGAAACAGGTCAGCATACGTGGCTGGAAACGTCCCATTAAAAAACAATAGGTCCTGACTTATGTGTGGAATAGTTGCAGCCGCTGCGAGGCGTGATATCCGGGATATTCTGATATCAGGTCTGCACACGCTTGAATATCGTGGCTATGATTCAGCGGGAATCGCATTGCAACAGGATGGTTTCCTGGCGCGACACCGTGCGGCAGGCAAGGTCAAAGATCTGGAAGCCTTGTTAGAATCCTCACCCATCAACGGCCACTGTGGCATTTCTCACACCCGCTGGGCCACCCATGGCGCTCCCAATACAGAAAATGCTCATCCCCATGTGTCCGGCGACCAACTCGCGCTGGTTCACAATGGCATTATTGAAAACCACGAGCAGTTGCGACTGGAATTGCAGCAGTCCGGCTGTCAGTTCAGTTCCGATACTGATACAGAGGTTATGGTTCACCTGATTGCCCAGTTGATGGATTCCGGTTTGGACCTGTTTTCTGCCGTTCGAAAAGCCGTTGGCCGTCTGCGCGGCGCATTTGCGATTGCGGTCGTCAGTGCAGCGGAGCCAGGTGTCATTGTTGGCGCACGCAGAGGCAGTCCGCTGGTTTTAGGGGTTGGTGATGGAGAGAATTTCCTGGCGTCTGATATTTATCCGTTGCTGGGTGAAACGGACCGCTTTGTCTTTTTAGAGGAAGGCGATGCGGTCAGCTTGAACGCAGATGGTTTTCATATCGTCGATATCAACGACCAGGCTGTGGACAGGCCGGTCAAACAGGTTGAGACCCGGGCCGATTCAGTGCAACGGGGCGATTACCCGCATTACATGCTTAAAGAGATTTTTGAGCAACCCCGGGCGGTGGCTGAAACCCTTGAGGGCCGGCTCAGTGCTAACGCCGTATTACCTAATATTTTTGGTGTTGGCGCAGAAGATATCCTCAAACAGGTCAGGCAGATTCATATCGTTGCCTGTGGCACCAGTTACCATGCGGGCCTGGTTGCCAGGTACCAGATAGAACAGCTGGCGGGTATTCCATGCCAGGCTGAAATTGCCAGTGAATACCGTTACCGCAGGCCGGTAGTACCAGAAAATACCCTGTTTGTTGCTATATCACAATCCGGTGAAACAGCAGATACACTGGCCGCTTTAAAACACGCAAAAGAAGCTGGTTATATTGCAACTCTGGCAATTTGTAATGTTGCCGAGAGCTCCATAGTACGCGAAGCAGGGCTGGTGTTGATGACCCGTGCAGGTCCTGAGATCGGTGTCGCATCAACCAAGGCATTTACCACCCAGCTGGTCGCCTTACAGCTATTGTTGCTGGAACTGGCGCGCCTGAATGGCGTTGATAAAGATGTTTACGCCAATTACGTGGCTGATCTGAACCACTTGCCGGAATTGCTAAATGACGCTCTGAGTCTTGATGGTGAATTCAAAGCGTTATCAGCAGCTTTCAAAGATAAAAACCATGCATTGTTCCTGGGCAGGGGCAGTCATTATCCGATAGCGATGGAAGGTGCGCTTAAACTCAAGGAAATTTCCTATATCCACGCGGAAGCCTATGCGGCCGGTGAGTTGAAACATGGCCCGCTTGCATTGATTGATGCCGAGATGCCTGTGTTTGCGGTAGCGCCGAACAATGCACTGCTGGAAAAACTGATTAGCAATATTGAGGAGGTCAGTGCAAGGGGCGGTGAGCTATACGTGATAGCGGATACCGATGTGATTTCAAGTTTCCAGAAACGCCATGGTTATGTTATCGGCCTGGATACCGGCGGACCGTTACTGGCGCCGGTTGTGATGACCATTCCCCTGCAATTGCTTGCCTATCACGTTGCGGTACAGCGCGGAACAGATGTGGATCAACCACGTAACCTGGCCAAATCCGTTACAGTTGAATGATTGATACACTGGAGATTACCCATCAGGTTCAGTAAGCTGTGCCTCCGGTTTATCAAGCCGGAACGGACGGGTATTTACCGAGGTTTATTTGGTGCGTAGAAAAAGCAGAGAGAGCGACGAAGCGGAGATCAACATTACGCCAATGTTGGACATCGTTTTCATCATGCTCATCTTCTTTATTGTGACCACTTCGTTCGTTAAGGAAAAAGGCCTCGAAGTGTCCAGGCCTTCCAATTCTCCACCCAAGGAAATCGTGAAAAAGAAAGGCCCGATCGTGGTCAAGATCGATGCCAGCGGTAATATTTCGATGAAAGGCCGTATGCTGGAGCGCAGGGCGGTGGAAGCTAACCTGGAACGCGAAAAGGCTGAAAAACCTGATTCACCGTTAATTATTGCCGCACACCCGGATGCAGATACCGAAGCCCTGGTTATCATACTGGATGCAGCGGAGGCGGTTGGCGTTGCTAGCGTAAGTGTAGCTACGACCAGGAAACAACTTTAGCCGCATGCAATTTCACGACTGTAGGTAAGGAAAAAGCCTTCCAGGTCAGAGTTTTCAATATAGGTTTCCATATCCATAAACTTCCAGCCGTTCTTTGTATATTCATCATGTTTCTTGCTCATGTTTTTTCGCAGCATTGTTCTTGCGGCTGAATCGTGAAGCATCCCTAAAAATGGTTTTGGATTCCTGGCAGGCCATGGCTGGTGCTGCCTGTGCCGAAAGAGTGCCGCTTTGTCCGAGTATCAACCCGGCCACTAAACCGAACATAACGCCCAATAGTGTTCTGTCTTTCATAACAATGTTTCCTTTTTATCAGGTAGTTGCAGTAAGCCCGTCGCGTCTTCCTGCGGTGGCATTTGTAAGTGATATCCCTGCTCAGTAAGGTTTTGCATGACCTGTTTAACGTCTTCATAGGCCAGTTTGCGTTCCGGAGTCAGTTCAAGGTTCATGACAAACTCAGGTTCGCCAAAAACCTTCTTAAGGGCAACCGGCAAATCATCAAAATCATGCCCTGCGAGCATATAGATATAGGTGAAGTCTTTCACAGATGAGCGAACCACAGAGCATTTCATGGGAGATTTCCTTAATTTTTTGCACATATCCAAAGATTGAAGTATATCTGCAACCGTGTAGTATCAGGGCAGTGGAGACAATTAACATAGCGTTATCCTGCAAAAAACTGGGAAACATCTATGCTTAGGGTTGAGGTGGTGCGGGTTTTAGCCGGCATGAGCCAACTTGACCCGGCAATCACTGCCTTGATTGTTGGTTAGTAATCCGGAACGGATGCGAGTGATTTAGCTTACCTTACCTGAATGAGGGTTCGTAGGGACTCTTGATAAACTGATGATAAGCAGGAGTGAGTCATGAACACGAAGGGCGTTTTAGTATTGACATCGGGCGTGGCACTTATTTCGATAGTTGCTACCTTATATTTAACCGCAGGTAATCCCCCTCCCAAAACCACTGCAGGACCTAAACCTTCAGACAAACATGTTGTTGAATTCCATGTAGAAAAAATAGCTAGTCCAAGTAAGCTTGAGATCACCACTGCTGGGGCGAGTAGTTGCGCCAAAAAGGGTTGCTTTAAGATTAAGAATAAGAATTCAGGGGAAATCACATTCAATTTTACCGCCCCAGACGATAAATGGCAGTTAACTGAATTCAAAATTTGTAAAGGTACAGATAAGTCTAGTTTAGATTGCAAGCTTACTCTCTGGGAGAGGCTGGAGTTTTTTGGGTCTCAAGACCTTTTGGGAACCAACTTATTGGTCACAAATTTGGGTGGCAGCATTGATCTAACCAGCCTGTTACCTGGCTCCAGAACATTCTATCTATTCGATCAGAATGCAATCAAACAAGAGTATTTTTACCAAATTAAAGCATGCCACCCAAGCAATTCACCGCCCTGTATTGAGACCGACCCGCCGATCGTGAATAAGGGAAGAAACTAGTTTAGTGTCAAGAAATCTCGGCTTTGGCAGTTAGAGATGGGATTGATTTTGAATGACTGAGCTTCGCTACCGGGCGTATATAAGTTACAGCCACAAGGATGAATCCTGGGCCGCGTGGCTACACCGTGGGCTTGAGTCGTACCGCGTACCTCGTCACCTTGTTGGCAGTAAGACCGCTGTTGGTGAAGTGCCAGCACGAATCCGACCGGTGTTTCGTGACCGCGATGATCTGTCTTCAGCAACAGACCTGGAAGGCACGGTCAAACAGGCTCTGGCTGAATCTGAAAACCTGATTGTGGTTTGTTCTCCGGATGCAGCTACTTCGCACTGGGTTAAAGAGGAAATTCGCTACTTTGCACGGCTAGGCCGGGCAGATCGAATTTTCTGCATCATTGTCGGTGGCGAGCCTGCTGCCGACGGGTCAGTATCGGCCTGTTTTTCCTCTGCACTGGTAGAAATTGGCCTTCAGGAGCCGCTGGCGGCAGATGTGCGCAAGTGGGCTGATGGCAAACACGTTGCCAGGCTCAAGCTGATTTCAGGTCTTTTGGGCATTCGGCTTGACGAACTTCGTCAGCGGGACTTACAGCGACGCCGTAAGCGACAGGCAGTTGTTAGTCTGGGCATCGTGGCTGCGTTGACGCTGGCTGTAATGACAGTAGTTTCGCAAATTTCCGAGCAACGCGAACGTGAGAAAGCAGAGGAAATGGCCACATCCATTGTCGACCTGGGTGAACAGGTGCAATCGGATGCAAGTCTTGAAACACGTGCCATGATAAGTGCGCTGGCTTCAAAACATTTTGAAAGCCTTAATCCGGAAAAACTATCACCCGAAACTGCAAAAAAGGTGGCCCTGGCTATGCGTCAAATGGGCCTGGTTAGCCAGGGACTGGGTAAGCCGGATGAAGCACTCGAAGCTTTTCAACGATCACGCGACCTTTTGTCCGCCCTGGTTAAGAAATACCCAGAATTGCCCAGAATGCTGTTCCAATTGGGGAATGCCGAGTTCTACATCGGGAACCTATACAATAATCAGGGTAGCTATGACAATGCTCTTGAGGCAATGCAAAAGTACCACCGCCTCACCCGCGCACTATTCGATACCGACCCTCAAAATCCCGAGTGGATTATGGAGTTGAGCTATTCGCACAACAATCTGGCCGCAGTGCGTCTGGATGGCGGTATGGATTTTGATGAGGAGACGCAAGCACATGTAACAGAAGCCGTCAGGTTGATGGAAACGGTAGTGGAGTTGAGGCCTGATGACGAAGCGGTTGCGAATAATTATGCAATTGTCCTGGCGTGGGCTGCAGACGCCCAGTACCAAGCTTGTAATCTGGAAAAAGTCATGGCATTGAGAGGTAGGGTGAAGGAGTTGGCCGAATTTTCTACCTTGGCAAATCCTCGCAACAATGATCTGAAAGCGGGGTACGCATACGCTATTACAGGTATCGCTCGTGTGCAGACTGTCACTGGTCGAACTGATTTAGCCGAACAGAACCTGAGGCTCGCAATATCAGTTATGCAACAACTATCGGCAGCCGACCCCAGCAATACTCATTATCGCGAAGAGGCGCTTTATCGTCGAGTCATGCTCGCCACGCTGTTGGGAAACACTGGTCAGCTTGAATTGGCAAGGTCCCTGATGAGAGAACTTGAATCAGAGTTTGAATCTAGCGGTGAGCTTACTGAACAGGCTTTTGCATCTCAAAAAGAATACCTTGAATTCCTGCTTGCTTCTGCGGATGTTGAATTTCAACTGAGAAATGTGGAATCAACGAACAAATTATTACAAGAGGCGATACAGTTGCAATTGACCAGTTCATTCTCAAAGGCGGGAGGCATTTTTGACACACAGTGGCTGGTAAAGACCAGATATCAATGGTGGCAGCTAAACGGAAAAGATAATATTGACCGCTTCCCCGTGATGCCCGATTTTGGTCAGACTTCTACCATTGAGATTCGAAGTTGTACGGATGCAGAATCTGCGGCCCGGATGTATGTCATTGCAGACGAGAAGGCCAGCGCGGCCAGGGAAGTCTCATATTTGCAAGCCAGAGGTTATGCCGATCCCAATTTCATCCGGTTCTGTGAGCAACACGGGCTTTGCGTACATTAACAATCAGGGCGTAATGATACCCGGTGAATAATAAATATAAATACAAAGCCTATATCAGCTACAGCCATTGCGATGAACGCTGGGCATCATGGCTGCACCGTGCTTTGGAATCCTACCGTATACCCCGCAAGCTTGTAGGTACCAAAACCGGTGTGGACGAAGTGCCATCGCGGATCAAACCTGTATTCCGTGACCGCGATGATCTGTCTTCCGCATCTGATTTGGGAGGCACAGTCAAACAAGCCTTGTCCGACTCTGAGAACATGATCGTGATCTGTTCCCCGGATGCTGCAGCTTCACACTGGGTCAGTGAAGAAATCCGCGGGTTTGCCAGCCTGGGACGGGAAAAACAGATTTTTTGCGTCATTGTTGATGGTGAACCAGGTGGTATTGGAACAGAATCCACCTGTTTCCCTGCTGCATTGGCAGAAATCGGTTTGCAAGAGCCCCTGGCGGCTGATGTCCGAAAGTGGGCTGATGGCAAACATCTGGCCAAGCTGAAGCTGGTTGCAGGCATGCTTGGATTGTCTCTTGATCAGTTACGGCGCAGGGATTTGCAAAAGCGCCAAAGGTCTGGGCACTGGCAGCTATTGCTTCCATCGCCGTGGCCGCCGTATTGGTAACGGCCGTTACTGCCCGGATTGCGGCGCAGCAGCGACGTGATTCCGGTGAGTCACTGGTTGGATACAAGCTCAATGAACTTCGCACCATGCTGAACGTGGCAGATGATCCTGGTGACCTGAGTCGTCTCAGACAATGGAATCAACAGGAATTAGCCTTTTTGATTGCCAGTGCCGGTGAAGAGGAAGACGCGCTCACAATTTCAGCGATGAATTTACGTGATGAGGGCATCAGGCTTTGGCGCGACGGTGCACTTGGACTGGCGATGGATAAATTTCAGAAGTCCTGGGCGTTATTGGCAGAAACTTATCGCCGTGACAATAGTGACTATATGGCATTTTTTGAGCTGGGACAGGCAGAGTTCTGGATTGGTCAGATCTACACGGATTTAGGTTCACTGGAAGCGGCTGAAGGTACCTTTGTTGCCTATGCCGAAATTACAAGGCAGTTGATTCTGTTGCAACCGAAGAACGCCGAGTGGGTATTGGAAATGGCATACGCTTTAACCAACCTCGGGGCCCTGGAAATGGATCGTGACGCCAACAACCCGGAACGGTCATTGCAGCTGATACAGTCCGCGCTGGAGTACAACCAGATTGCGTTGGTGCTGGATCCCCAAAACGAACTTTACAAATCGGAACTCGGGCAGTCACATGCTTTTCTTGCGGATGCACAACGCGGTGTCTGTGATCTGGAAGGTGCGTTCGAATCGCGACAGGAAAACGTTGCCCTGGAGCAGGATATCCTGGCGGCTGACGGTGAGAATATACGTAAGATGGAAAAATTGGCCTGGGCGTTTAGCGGTCTCACCGGCGTACAGGAACAAATGGGGCATGTTGATGACGCGATTGAAAGCCTCGAAAATGTTTTGCGGTTGATGGAACCAGTATTGCTTCATCATCCCGATGATAAAAGAATAATCCGCTACATACTTCATCGTAAACATTGGTTAACCACGCTGAAGGTGATCGGTGGAGATATTGATAATGCCCTGGAGACCATGGAAGCACTGGATGAAGAATGGCAGCTTTTTTTCCAGGATGATATCAAAGAAGACTTTAATGCCATTGAATCATATCAATCTTTTCTACTGAACTGGGCAAGGCTCGCTCTAATGGAAGGTAATCTGGAAACGGCCGGGTTGTTGCTGGAAGACAGCATGACGCGTATTGCTGAGACACTTCAAATATCGCCAGGAAACAGGATTGCAGGAAACCGTTTAATGCTGGCGGTCTTCCTTTATTGGGAATTGAACAAGGGCTTGCCCCCGGAAACCGTCATGGCGCAGCTGCCTGATTACGGAAGTAATCGCGGGCGTACCCGGGCATGCACTGATGCAAGTATGGCTGTCAGAAAATCTATCATGCTTGGTGATATGGCCTGGGCAGGTGAGTTGACGGCCTACCTGTTAGATAAGGGTTATGCTGAAGTGAGTTTCAAACGTGTGTGTGAGACATACTCTTTGTGCGTAACCCTGTTCCAGGGGCCAAGGTAACGCGGCCATGCACCTGACCATTGGTGTTACCGGTCATCGCGATCTGCTTGCAGATGAGGTTCCTGCGCTGAAAGAAAAAGTGCGGGACTTTTTCCTGCAGCTCAAGAGTGACTATTCTGATCTTGATTTGCAGTTGATCACACCGTTGGCTGAAGGCAGCGATCGCCTGGTGGCGGATGTGGCCTCGGAGATGGGTATTAACCTGATTGTGCCTTTGCCCATGCCGCAGACCGAGTATGAGCAGGACTTTTCATCACGCGATGCTGTTCAGGCTTTCAGGGACTCGCTGGATAGTGCACGGGTTATTCATCTGCGTACGCTGCAGGAGGCGCAAGGGCGGGCGGTAACATCTGAAGACCGTGACCGCCAGTATGCACAGCTGGGTGTTTTTATCTCAAATCACAGCCAGATACTACTGGCATTGTGGGATGGTAAGCCATCAACTGCAACCGGTGGAACTGCGGGCGTTGTCGAGTACCATTTAACTGCTGTTATGCCCGGGTTTTCAGTAGCAGAAGAATCGCCCAACCTGCTGGCCGATAATGAGAATGACCTGGCCTACCACATCGTATGTTCGAGGGATCGTGCGGATGGCCAACCAAAAGACGGGTTGCAGCCTTTACAGACCGCCTGGGTGACCGCACACTTCGGTCTTGAAGCAGGTGACCAGATGCCACCGGAGTACGAGGTCATGTTGCAGCGTCTGCAGGATTTTGACCGGGACGAAGAAAAATATCGGGCCGCGATTGCAGATGAGGGTGCGGATCTGCTTGAAAGTGCCCCGGATCTTGAACTCCCGATAGGTACTCGTGCCATCGCCGATCAACACCGGGTGGCAGACTGGTTAGCAATTCACTTCCAGAAGAGAATATCCCTTGGTTTGGTTGCCATCCACAGCATCGCTGTTCTGATGGGTTTGATCTTTATTGTGTACTCGGAATTTGACGGACTCGATTTCCTGGTAAATTTTTTCCTGTTTGCCTTTGTTGCCGGTTTTGTTCTTTACAAACTTGGTGAACGGCGGCAATGGCATCGTAAGCACCTTGATTACCGGGCGTTGGCGGAGGGCTTGCGGGTTCAGTTCTACTGGAGCCTGGCTGGTGTTATTGATGTTCAATCTGCTGAATTTGCCTATGACAATTTCCTGCAGAAGCAGGATGTGGACCTCGGCTGGATAAGGCATGTCATGCGTAATGTGAGTTTATCCCGCAGTCGCGACCAGATACCACCACCGGAGTGGGTGGACTGGGTGATTGAGCAATGGGTTGGTGATGAATCAGGAGAGACCGGTCAGTTATCCTACTACCGGCGCAAGGAGCTGGAAAAAGCCAAGAGGTTCAAGCGAACGACATACCTGGGCAGAGCTGCTTTATGGGTGGGCATACTGATTGCTATCCTGCTGGCAATTGCAGGTATGGACATGTCGGATAATCAACGCAATATTTTGTTGGTTCTGATGGGTACATTCCCGTTGATTGCCGGTGTACGCGATGCGTATTCACATAAAAAGGCAGAAAAAGAACTGATCAAGCAATACCGGTTTATGAGCGGTATTTTGTCTAATGCCAGGAGACTGCTGGATAGTTCAGATGACCCTGAATTTCGCCGCAGGGTATTAAGGGCGCTTGGTAATGCGGCTTTGGAAGAAGATGCTGAGTGGA
>PVMK01181125.1_pt1 | contig 12256 bp, 15 predicted proteins | sample 1853481 | NCBI WGS metagenome assembly PVMK01 (sample SAMN08533507, study PRJNA380276) | Marine sediment metagenome, whole genome shotgun sequencing project. | reverse complement strand
ACTTGGGCCTTGCGGTTATGACCGAGGCACCAATGGTTATAGTCAACGTCATGAGGGGCGGACCAAGCACGGGTCAGCCTACGGTGGGGGCACAGGGCGACGTGATGCAGGTCAGGTGGGGGATGCACGGCGATGTTGAAGTGATAGCCCTCGCACCCCAGTCAGTGCAGGAGATGTACACAATGACCATCCAGGCGTTCAACCTGAGCGAGCGGTACAGGCTCCCGGTCTTCCTGTTGTCTGACGCCAACATCGGGCACATGTACGAGAAACTGGTCATCCCGGACAAGGACGAGATCAGTATATTCAACAGAAAGAAGCCCACATATGTCGAGGGATACCGGTTCTACTCCACCGGCCTCACCCACGACGAGCGGGGATACCCCGATATGAGTGTCGAGGCACAGAACACGCTGGTGCGGAGGCTCAGCGACAAGATCAGGGTCAACGCTGACAAGATAATCATGGTTGAGGAGATAGACACCGAGGACTGCGATGTCCTTGTGGTCGCGTACGGTATCACGGCCCGCTCATCCGCGACGGCGGTCAGCAGGCTAGGAGCGAGGGTATCAAGGCGGGGCTGCTCCGGCTCAAGACCCTCTGGCCGTTCCCAGAGAAGATACTGCTATCCAAGACGGAATCAGTGAAAGGGGTCATCGTGCCAGAGATGAATTACGGGCAGCTCGTAAGGGAGGTCGAGCGCGTCATCAAACCGACGCCGTTAAAGTTCATGCCCAAGCTGGGTGAGAACCCACACACACCGCTTGAGATACTTAAAGAGATAAGGAGGATGGCAAAATGAGTGAGAACATCGAGCACGGCCTGTCAGAGTACCTGAGGATGGACAGGCTGCCACATATCTGGTGCGAGGGCTGCGGCCTCGGAATCCTACTGCGAGCCTACGTCGAGGCGCTCAAGGAGACAGGTATGGACCTAGACAAGGTCGTAACTGTCTCAGGCATCGGCTGCGCAGGGAGGGCATCGGGGTACGTCAACACTGACGCGTTCCACACCACACACGGCAGGGCACTGCCCTTCGCCACAGGTGTAAACCTCGCCAACCCAGAGCTCAAGCCAGTGGTCATCAGTGGCGACGGTGACCTTTTCGCCATAGGCGGGAACCACCTGATCCACGCAGCGCGGAGGAACATCAACATGCTAGTGATATGCAGCAACAACTTCAACTACGGGATGACTGGGGCCCAGTACGGCCCCACCACTCCAAAGAACATGCGCACACCCACCAGCCCATTCGGCAACCTGGAGAACCCTTTCAACCTGGTCTCACTGGTCTCCGCGGCCGGTGCCACCATGGTGTCCCGCTGGACCGTGTACCACGCGTTCCAGTTGAAGAACGCCATAAAGAAAGGTCTGATGAAGAAAGGGTTAAGCTTCATAGAGGTCATCAGCCCCTGCACCACGGGGTACGGTAGGCTCAACAAGATGACACCCATTCAGATGATGAACCAGCTGAAGGACAACTCCCGGGTAGCCAAGGTCCACCCCACCGAGGCGACCATCGAGCCCGAGCGCGAGATCATCATAGGCAACTTTGTGGACGTTCGCAAGCCCACATACGACGAGGTTCTTGCTGAGTTGGAGGGAGACATCGATGAATAGCAGATACTCTGTCAGGGTGGCAGGGTTCGGCGGCCAGGGAGTTATCACCTTCGGGTACGTGCTGGCCAGGGCCGCAAGCCTCCACCACGGATCGAACGCGTTGATGACCCAGAGCTACGGGCCAGAGGCCAGGGGCGGCTCATGCAAGTCCGACGTTATCCTATCAGAGGCACAAATCGATTACCCAAAGGCGGGCTCTGTTGACGCACTTGTGGCGCTATCCCATGACAGCTACAACAGCTTCAACGGGTCAGTAAAGGAGGGAGGCGTCATCATCTACGAGACCGGCCTCATCGAGATCAACGAGACACGGGATGGGGTGTCGTACTATGGTATCCCCGCCCTTGAGACCGCCAATGAGTTAGGCAATAGCCTAGCCGCCAACATGGTAATGCTCGGTGCAGTCCAGGCGATAACGGGGCAGGTCACGCTTGACGCGTTGAGGGAATCCATTAAAGACAGGTTCCCCCGTTTCGTTGAAATCAACATAAAAGCCCTTGAAGAAGGGTTCAGGCTGGGAGAGACTGCTAGGGGATAATCCCGTAGTCTTCCTTCAGCGTGTTCAGCACCACATGTGTCTTGGTCCTGACCACGTGGTCCATCTTCAGCACTGATTTAGTAAAGGTGCTCAGCTCGGCCCTTGACCTGAACTTTGCGATTATTAGTATATCAGAGTCCCCTGTCACGTTGTAGACGCCAACCGTGTGCTGTATCTTGGCTATCTCGTTGCCCACCTCTATCATCATGCCCTCCGAGATAGTGACCTCAGTCACAGCAGTCAGCTCGAACCCCAGCTTCTCATAGTTCAGCACCGTGGAGTACTTCTTGATGATGCCAGCCTCCTCCATCTCCTTGATGCGGCTGGCCACAGTCCCACTGCTTATACCTATCTTGCGGGCCACTTCCCTGAAGCTCTGCCTGCTATCCTTGAGGTACTCTTCCAACACTTTCTTAGAGGTCTCATCGATCATGGATATTCTTCAATCAGAAGAATAGAGGTGAATATAAACCAGCCTACAAGTGATTAAAAAACCCGCAAAGCTGCGGAAATTTTGTTGAAATGAAAAAAGTTGAGTCTAGTACTCAACCGGGATGGTCTGCATCAGCTCGAAGAGCCTCAGGAAAGCCTTGCTGTACCTGATTATGCTGCTCATGTTACCCTTGAACGGGAGCTGCCTCGTCATGAGTGCGCTCTGGGCGTCAAGCTCTCCCTTGTTGAGCTTTGTCCAGATCTCGTATGGGCCAGCGAGGGTATAATCCGTCTTCTCATCCTCCTCAAGCAGCCTGATCTCCATGACCTCTCCGTCATCGAACTTCATGTAGATATCTGGGACAGAGTCATTGTCAGTCGCCCCGTACGTGAATGAGGCGTTGAACATCTTTGTCTTAATCCTGAACTCCTCATCGGCGTTCGCGATATCCTTCACTTTTTTTCCAGTAATCCAGTCCCAGATATTGAACCATAGTTTACACCTTGTTGGGGGAAAATAACGCGAATAGAATAAAAAACTACTGATCAATCCGTGTAAAGTATATAGAAGTATTTTCGATGACGGTTCCTGAGTATGCCCGCTATGATCTATCGGTTTAATTCTTAAGAGTCCGAGTAAATGGTAGACCAATGTCAAATGGGGCTCATGTTGAGGTAATCGAGAACATCCCTGTCAAACTGGACGCCGATGAGGTTGTCAAAAGGCTGCGGATACGGAGGAACGTCGAGTACTTCAGGGATAAACTGGCCTCACTGATAGAGACCATCGCCCCAGTGATGAACCCCAAGGCCGTTTACTCCGTCTCCTTCGTTGACAAGATAGAGGGGGATCGAGTGACCATCGGCGACACCGTTTTCACAAGCAAGGTCGTGAGGATGAACCTTGAGAAAGTGGGGCGCGTATTTCCCTTCATAGTAACCGCCGGGGTTGAGCTGGACGACGTGGAACTGTCAAAGGGGCAGAGCGCCATGCTGCTGGACCAGGTCAAGAACATAGTGGTGACCAGGGCCAACCTGTACCTGAGAAACCTCATAACCGAGAAATACGGGATCAAAAAACTCTCAAGCGTCGGGCCCGGCAGGCTTGACGAGTGGCCCATCACCCAGCAGCGGGAGCTGTTCAGCCATTTCGGGGACAACGTGGACAGGATAGGGGTCAGCCTGACAAAGACCTGCCTAATGGTGCCCGTGAAAACAGTGTCAGGGCTACTCTTCCCGTCCGAGGCAGGCTTCGAGAGCTGCGAGCTGTGTTCAAGAGAGAAATGTATGGGAAGAAGGGCCGCCTTCAACCCAGAAAAAGTAGAGTTATTCGGCGTAGAGAATCAGTAGACGCCGTACTTCTTCACGGCGTCCATGAGTGCCTTCACGTTCACAGGGTCGGCCTCCTCCGGGATGTTCACACCGGGTGCCAGGACGAACCCGCCGCCTTCCTTGACATCCTCCATGAGGTCCTTGACGTACGCGTCAATCTTGGCCGGCGTCCCGCTCAGGAACAGTGACGCGGGTGGACCGCCTATGATGCAGGCGTGGTCCCCGATGATCTCCTTGGCCTTCTTCAGGTCTGTCTTCTCGAACTTGGCTATGGTCTTGCCCTTTGGCAGCTCAAGTATGGACTCAAGGTGTGCGTCGTGGTAGCCCTCGTAGAAGATCGAAGGCACAAAGCCCAGCTTGATGAGCTCCTCGATAACCTCTTTCAGGGTTGGCCAGTAGAACTCGTGGTACTGTTTCGGTGAGAAGTACTCGTTCAGGTGGAGGGGTATGAACGCGTGTGAGCCCTTTGGCGCGAACTTTGCGTTGATCTTGCCCAGCTCGATTATCACGTCCTTCAATGCCTCTGCTGCCTGTTTCACCTTGTCTGGTACCCTGAACGTGTCCAGGAGCACGTTCTTGATGTCCCGCATATAGTCCCCCATGAGGTCCATGGGCGCGTACGAGAACCCGCCTCTGAAGCTGGGGAACCCGTAGCTCCTCAACTCTTCACCCATCTTGCCCATGCCTGCCCTGTACTTCTCGCTCTCCTCGCCATACTTGATGAGGGCCGACATGGCCCTTGGCGAGTTGAGGTCCTCAAGCTCAGTGAATGACCGGGGCAGTATCTTGTTGCAGATGAACCCATGGGGGTCCTCGATGAGCTCGTCGTACTCCGAGACCTTCATGTACTCCTCCCCTATGAACTGTGGCGGTGTGTCCTTCTGCATCTCCAGCCCCGGGAACCTGCCGTACTTCATCCCCAGCGTCTTCTGGAGGGGTATATTGATCATCCCCGGCACTATGCCATCATAGTCCCTCATCATGGCTATCACCAGGGGCAGCGAGTAGATTCCGCCGCCTCCGCCGGCAGTGTCGTACCCGAAATCAACGGATGTCTTGACCACTGCCTTCCTCAGCTTGTCATAGTCCGTTAACGCCTCCTGTATGGTGCAGCCTCCGTACCTGGCTGCGAAGTAACTGTAGTTGCTGCTCAGTGGTACCCTGTCGGGCTCCTTCAGCGCGTAGGCCCGTGAGAGCCTCTCCTCTCTCTCCTTGTAGAGTTCCTCATAGTCCACGGTCAAGCCACTACCCCCTTCATGAGCTCGACGCACAGCCTAACCCCTAGAGCGGCGTTATCTGTGGACGCGTCGGGCTTGATGTACTCCGTGGCGTGGTCATCGATGCGGCCGCCGCCGATGATGATCTTGACCTTGTTCCTGAGCCCTGCCTCGGTTATGGCCTCGATGGTCTCCTTCGTGGTCTCAAGGGCCACTGTGAGGAGGCTGCTCATGCCCACTATGTCCGGCTCGTGCTCCTTTATCGCCTCCACGAATGTGGCAGGCGGCACGTCCACGCCTAGGTCTATGATCTCAAATCCCTCTGCCTCAAGCAGGGCGATGACGATGTTCTTACCGATATCGTGCACATCGCCCTCCACCGTGCCGATGAGTATCTTTCCCTTTGACTCGGCTATGGCGCTCTTGAGGTGGGGCCTGACAATATCCATGATCTGATTGAATATCTCTGCGGCCATAATCATCTCTGATAGGAAAAAGTCGCCGTTCTCGAACTTTTCACCGACGATGGACATCCCAGCCCTGCATTTCTCCAGGATGCTCACGGGGTCCGTGCCCGTCTTTATCATATCGGCGGCCAGTTCAAGGGCTACCTGTTCATCAAGCTCGACTATCGCTTCCGATATTTTATCTTGAGAAGTCATGCATTGTAGTCCCACGATGCGCATAAAAAAGGGAGGCATTCCGGGACGATGATCAGGGTTATCTTGTGTGAATCCTGCCCTTCACCCAGCCCGTGGATTCAAGTTTACGCACCGTATCCGGGAACAGCCCCAGGTCCATGTGTGGGAACATGAGGGCGTCCAGGTACTCCTTGTTGTAATCAGCGCTTGACGCCAGCTCGACATAGCCAGTCATCTCCCTTATTCCCTCTGCCTCCCTGCGCGCCTCCCTTGAGATCAGCGCCATCCTGGCCCCGGTCCCGGCGGCGTTGCCCACCTGCTGGATGTCCGGCAGGCTGAACTCGGGTATCATGCCGATGTTCAGGGCGCTCTCCCTGTTGATGTAGGTCCCGAAGGCACCGGCCATGTAGATGTTCTTGAAATCAACGGGACTGACGCCCCTCTTCTTCATCAGCGTCCTTGCACCAGAGAAGATGGCAGCCTTCCCCTTCTGCAGCTCCCTGACATCCAGCTGGGTGATGACTATATCCGCGTCGATGCCCGTCTCATCCCTCCACGCCACCACGTACTCTGAGACCCCGCCCCGTTTCCGGATGCGCGGGTTATCTTGGCCGATGATTCGACCTGAGCTGTCCATTATCCCAGACTTGAGCATCTCGGAAAGCAGGTCAATGAGGCCCGAGCCGCATATCCCCACCGCCTTCGAGTCATCGATGACCTTGATGCGCGGCTCCATGCTCTCGGGTGATATCCAGACGCCCTCGATGGCCCCAGAGGCTGCCCTCATCCCGTGCTTGATGTGCGCCCCCTCAAAGGCGGGGCCTGATGCGCATGAGCATGCCACCAGGCCGTCCTTGTCCCCTACCACTATCTCCGTATTGGTGCCGATGTCCATGAGGAAGCTCAGCCCGCCGCTCTTGTGGATGCCCGTGGCCAGAGTGGCAGCGACGCAGTCAGCGCCGACGAACCCCGCTATCAGCGGGGGCACGTGTACCCTGCCGTTGGGTGACAGGTTGAGCACACCGGGCGCTAGGTCCCTGTGATTCAGGTCATCGGGCATGAACGGGCTCTTCGACAGGGGGTACGTGTCGGTGCCTAGGACGAAATGCTGCATCACGGTGTTGCCCACAAGCACGATATCATAAACGTCCTCAGTGCTCGCCCCTGCCACGTCGCATGCTTCCTCAAGCAGCGTCCTAACCCCATCGACCAGTGTGCTGTGCAGCACGGCCCTGTTCTCTGGGCCCTGGATCGCCGATGCTATCCTGCTGATTATGTCCTCGCCGTACGGAATCTGGGGGTTCATGGCCGTGGAGACCGAGGCCACCTCTCCCGTCGAGAGGTCCATCAGGTACCCCGCCAGCTTCGTTGATCCGATATCAACGGCAAAGCCAAGAATAGGCGCGTCCCCTGATTCCAGCTGCCTGATTACCTCCCCGTCATAGAGGATGGATGTGGAGTCGCCTTCAATGACCCTGCTGACCATCGGATTCAGCTCAACTGATGTGTCTAGCCCCTCGGTCTGGAGCCTCTGGGTGCCCGTCCTGCTCTCCTTTGGCACAGTGACCACCATGTCGTCGATGATCCTGAGTAGGCACCCAAGCCTGAACCCGTCCCTCAGGCCGGCTGCCCCGATGAACTTCCCCTTAGCGGCCCTCGATGGGGGCAGTTCCCCTGATCTTACCTGGACGATGCACTTGCCGCACGCCCCAGCGCCGCCGCAGATGCTGTTTATATCAACGCCTAGGGACCTTGCCGCTTCAAGCACGATGGTCTTGTCCGGGAACCTGCCCCTCTTCCCGTCGGGCTGGAAAACGATCTCGTGGCTGGGTGGCATATCAACCATACTGGGCCCCGGTAACTTAACTCATTTTTTACGCCCAATCAACAAATTCAAGAGCACTCGCCGCAGATAAGATGCAACGATGTTCGATTACTCAGTGAAACAGAAGACGTACGAGATACACGGCATCAGGATTGGAGGCGAGCCTGGTCATTACCCCACTGTCATGATCGGCTCCATGTTCTACAACGGCGACAAGAACGTCTCAGACCACGGCCAGGGGATATTCAACAAAACCAAGGCCGAGAAGCAAATCAGGGACGCAGAGATGATGACCGAGAAGACGGGCCTCCCCGTGATGATCGACCTGGTATCTGAGAACGCGGTCGCGGCGGGAAAGTACATGGATTTCATACTTGAAAAAACGGAGATACCCATCGTCCTTGACGTTGTAGCCGAGAAGGAGCAGGTGAAGGCACTCCACTACGCCAGCGAGATAGGCGTAATCGATAGGATCGTGCTGAACTCACTGAACCCCCACACAAAGGACCCGCTCTACGAGGCCATCAAGGAGACCAAGCTCATATCGTCGATCCTCCTCCTGCACAGCACTAGGCACGTTCTATCATCCAACAAGGACCCGCTCATCGAAGAGCTAGTGCCAAAGGCCGAGGCGGCTGGGATACAGAACATCCTCGTGGACACAGCTGTGCTGGACATCCCGACCCTGGGCATCACAGCCAACGCAATCGACAGGATCAAGGACAAGTACGGCTACCCATGCGGCTGCGGAGCCCACAACGCCCTGGCCTCATGGAAGAGGCTCAAAGAGAAATATACCAAGGGCGCTCAGAACATCGTTAAGGGATTGACAAACGCCATCCCCACAGTCATCGGCGCTGACTTCGTCCTGTTCGGGCCCCTGAAGAACGCTGAGAGGTTCTTCCCCGGCGTGGCCATGGTGGATGCGGCGTACAGCCAGCTCATGATGGAGAAAAAGGTGAGGCCGGAAAAGAGCCACCCCAGGTTCAGAATCGGGTAACCCTCTCCCAAAGCACACTTATACCGAGTCAACCGCACTTTTTGTTGAAATGAAGAACCTTCTCAAAGAGAAACTGGCCAACGGCGAGAACGCCGTCGGCACCTTCGTGGAGATGGGCCACCCCGACGTGGCCGATATACTGAGCCACAGCGGCTTCGACTGGCTACTACTTGACGGCGAGCACGGCCCCATGAGCTTGGAGACCTTGGAGCAGATGCTCCGGGCCATGGAGGGAACCGACTGCACCCCCCTGGTCAGGCCACAATGGAACGACCCCGTGATAATCAAGCGCATCCTCGACCTGGGCGCACACGGTATCGTTGTCCCATGGGTCAACAACAAGGAAGAAGCCGAGGCCGCCGTCAGGGCTGCAAAGTACCCACCTGAGGGCATCAGGGGCTGGGGTCCAAGGAGGGCTGCAAGGCACGACCCTGATTACAGGGCCACCGCAAACGACGAGATCTTCGTGGCCGTCCAGATCGAGACCCAGGAGAGCCTGGACAACCTGGACGAGATACTGGGCGTTGAAGGGATCGACGCCTGCTATGTGGGGCCATGGGACCTTAGCAATAACTTAGGGCTGGGGCTGCCGCCGGACTATGACAACAAAAAGTTCACGGACGCCCTTGAGCACGTCATTGACACCGCTGACAAGCACGGCAAGCCTGCCGGTCTGTGGACGAACTTGACAAGCGTCACCTGGGCCGTCAAGAGGGGCTTCAGGTTCAACACCGTCATCAACGCGGATATGATGCTGGCGTACGGTGCGGCCGAAGCCGTCAAGAAGGGACGGGGCAACTAGCCTTCCCTGATGGGTGAGATGTAGACCGTTACCCCGGTCTCCTCCACCACTTCCATTTTTTCGTAGTTACCTGTGATCTCATCAATGCTGTCAACAGTTCCCCTGTACACCAGGCACCCGAATGGTCCGTGCTCCATTACCTTCATCTTCATGGGTGCGACTCTCCCGTGACGGTTAATGAACGCGACTCAGGTCATGGTGGCAGGGTCGTTTGTGAATAAGGTTAAGTAAAAAGGGGGGTGTTATTCTCTCGAAGCTGGGGGCCTGCCGTTGCTAGGTTAAGCCTTCAGCTTCTCAAGTCGTTCTGTGACGTTTGCTAGGTTGGCCTCAAGATGCTCTTTCATCTTTTCAAGCATCTCGATCTCCTCTTTCAGGCTCATCGCCTTCCGGGGACCGCAGTGGCCGCCCATGCCTCGTCCGTGCATGTGTCTACGCATTTTCTTTTTCTCCGTCAGTAGCGGACTCTGGGAAGTGCAGCCGGTAGTACTCCTCCATCTCGTCAAGGAATTTTTTGCGGCGGAGCATGTACTGGAGTCCGTTCCTCAGGTGTTCCCTGCCGTCCTCCGTGATGCTGTATACCCGCCTGGTCCTGCCCGCCTCGCTCTCCTCGTGTTTCGAGGTGAGGATTTCCTTGTTCTCCATCCTGTTGAGGATGGTGTACAGGCTTCCGGTCTTGAACCGGCCCTCCCTCACGTATCCCCGTGTCTGGAGGTCCTCGGCGAGCTGGTACCCGTGCTTTGGTTCCTCGTTGAGTAGCATTAGGAGTAGGAACTGGACCCATCCCCTCTCGGGGTGTGGCCCGCGGCGTGGTCCGTGGTATGGACCGTGGTGTCCTCGTCTGCGTTTTCCCATTTCCCGCATACTTAACATTGTTAACCATAACATTGTGGGTTATAAATCTTACTTAACAATGTTAAGTATAGGCCGTGGGGCACATGCCAGTAATTACTCAACCTAGCCCCCGCTCCCCCCTCTTGATACAGTTTTATATAGGATTGGGGGCACATCTCCTTGAAACCATCAGAGTTGAATCGACTTGGATGCCAACATTGCACTAGATAAAATACTCAAGCCCAAGAGCCTAGCGGTTATTGGCGCGAGCACTGACCCCTTCAAGTGGGGTTACATGATCCTCAACGCCATCAAGCAGAGCGGATTCGAGGGACCGATTTACCCCGTCAACCCAAAGGCAGAGGAGATTCTTGATCTCAAATGCTACAAGAGCGTCAAGGACGCCCCTGGCCCGGTTGACATGGCACTCGTGGTAGTGCCCGCCAGGTTCGTCCCAGGCGTCTTCCAGGACCTTGCGGACATGGGGATCAAGGGCGCGGTCGTCATCACCAGCGGCTTCAGCGAGGCAGGCGAGGACGGCAAGAAGCTCATCGCGGAGACACTCAAGATAGCCGAGGGACATACAAGGTTCATCGGCCCCAACTGCATGGGCGTCACCAGCAGCGAGGCAAAGCTCAGCGCGCTGATGATCCCATTCCTACACGAGAGTGGCGAGGTGGCCTTCGTGTCCCAGAGCGGCGGCTACGGCCTCCAGCTATACATCAGGGCATCGTCCATGGGTATAGGCGTGGGCAAGTTCGTCAGCAGCGGGAACGAGTCTGACCTCAAGGGCTGGAACTACCTGGAGTACTTCGGCCAGGACGATGACACAAAGATCATCGCACTGTACATCGAGGGACTAAAGAACGGCAGGAAATGGTACGAGGCGGCCAAGGAGGTCACCAAGACCAAGCCCATCGTGGCCATAAAGGTCGGCGTGACCGAGGAGGGCAGCAAGGCAGCGGCCAGCCACACGGGCTCAATCGCGGGAAGCGACGCCATCTACAACGCGGCCTTCAAACAGGCAGGCGTCATCAGGGCGTACGACAGCTCAGAGATGTTCGACTACGTCAAGGGTCTTCTCTTTTCACCCCTACCCGAGGGCAAGAACATCGCCATCGTCTCAAACAGCGGCGGCATAGCGGTCGAGACAGCGGACAGGCTCATCCAGAACGGCCTCAAGGTGCCGGTCTTCAGCGAGGAGGCTCAGGCAGAGATCCAGGAGCTGATCCCAGCGTTCGGTAACGCAAAGAACCCCGTTGACCTGACGGCCACCCTGAACATGAACAGCTTCCTCAACGTACCTGACATCGTCCTGAAGCAGCCCGAGATCCACGGCATGATCACCATCAGCCTGGGCACGAGCATCATCAAGACCATGTTCCCGGACGTACCCGACGCTGACCTGACCGGGATGTACCAGTGGATCAACGGCACGCTGCTGAAGACCTACAAGAAGTACGACAAGCCGGTCATAGTCATCGACCCATCGGCGGACGTGGCGGGAGAGTCGGCCAAGATCCTGGAAGACTCCAGGGTGCCGGTCTACACCACACCTGAGAGGGCCGCGGACGTCATGGGCGTCCTGTACCGCAGGAAGCAGTACCTCAACAAGATCGGGGCTTAAACCCCAACAACCCATTTTCTAATCAGTCAACTTATCGTGGAAAGGTTTACCTGTTTCAAACCATTTCCCCAGCAAACCCGGTAAGCTCCCAGGCAGCAGTTTTCTCGCTTTGAACTCGCCTGGTTTCGCCCAGATGAACTCAAGGTGTCCCTCCACCGACGCCACCTCTTCCCCCGGTATCGACGCCTCAAAGATGAGGTTCACCTCCTCGTAGCGCCTGCCCTTCCTGTCCGTGAACTTGTGCTCAATGACTCCAACAAAATCACCGATGACCGAGTCAACGCCCAGCTCCTCTGATAGCTCCCTGCGGAGGGCGTCCATTGCATACTCCCCAGGCTCGACGTGCCCGACGGGGAGGAACGTGTTGGCCTCGCCTATCCCGTGGGCCAGG
>PVMK01156338.1_pt1 | contig 12258 bp, 22 predicted proteins | sample 1853481 | NCBI WGS metagenome assembly PVMK01 (sample SAMN08533507, study PRJNA380276) | Marine sediment metagenome, whole genome shotgun sequencing project. | reverse complement strand
CGATACGGTCACGAATAGGTGCCGTTATGCGTGGTGTTTGGACGGCGTTGCCAAGACTGGCTATCGCCCCTGCCGGTGTGATCACGAGGCGCTCAGGTGGATCGCCGATAGCTGGCGTTATGAATCCAACGGATTGACACCAGAAATCGACCCACGGTTGGTATGGTGCGCGAAGTCGGAATGATCGAATGTCGATGTCGATGTCGATGAAGGGCTATCGTGGACACGCAAAAGAGTCCGCTTGCAGTTTGCCACCTGTGTGAACGTGCCCCCGTTAGCTTCGATGATCGGTTCAGACCGGTTTGTCGTGAGCACAGAGGAACGACGGATATCGAAACCGTTGTCGATGTCGTCTCACGGGTGACCGGCGGCTTATCCGAGGATCGTCCCGCGGTGGACCAAGAGCACGTGCCAAGTCTCGACTCCAGCAACACCGTTGACGAGTGGAGCCGCATTCCGGTGTCGCCAGGTCCGGCTGATTCGCAGCTTGAACCGAGATCCTTCCGTAGCGGAATTCCGAGCGCCGACCCGGTCAACACGAAAGCGGACATCGTGTCCCCGCAAACAGATATCAGCGTACATCCCGGAACAGAACCCGACGGTCCGGCGGAGGATTCGCACAGCTTGCCGCACGTTCGTCAAAGCGCTGTGGTATCTCAAACGCCAGGTCGGTCAACTCCTACCCAAACGCGACCAAGATCGGTACGTCGCCCGCTGCCGAGTCAGGCGCAGCGTCGAGGGGACGGATGACTCTCCCGACAAGGCAGACATATTGCCGGTTATGGGCTAGCTGTTTGCCCGGCGATCCTTCCTCAGCCCGTGACGTGCCAAACGAAGAGGAAAAGGTTCAAGGCGACGAGGCCGAAGATCGCCCAAGCCAGTGTGTAGGACGCTGACAACGACTGACTCATGGAGCCCGCATTTCTCCGAGCAAGCTCGGCTCTGGCGAGCGTCCTAGTTTGAGGATTCACCGCACCGTGCCACACGGCGATCCACACCAACCCATCGTCGGTCACACCGTCGAACGCTGTGCGTCGAAAACTCTTGCCCTCAGAATTGACGAAGTTCTTCGCAGCAGCTGCTTCGTCTACGGATTCGATTGCGTCGGACGGACGTTTGATGTCCGTCGCGCTTACGGAATGAGTGGAGGCGGACGAGTTATCGAGCCCCTCAAACCACTTGTAAAGATCCGCTGCCTCTGCTCTCTCGCCGTCGTTGGACTCGGCATACCGCCAAGCATCGTCTTGCTCATCGTCAATGGACTCCGCCTCGTCCTTGTGATCGACTTCCTCAGGACCGGTTTTCTCCTGGTCGCTCATGGCTTACCCGCCTTTCTCCGCTCGTAAGCAGCTTTCATCCGGCCACTCCGTCGAACACTACTTCCCGACCTTGACTTTCGGGTGGTGCCTCCGCTTGCACGGATCACAGCGTTGTGTGGACGGGATCTTCGGATGTTGCGTGCCTAGACCCTCGTGCTCATGTCTCCATGCGTTCACACAGCGCTTGTCGTCGTGGAACCGCCGGTATGCCCTCGCTTGATCGAATCGAAGTTCGCAGCCTTCACACTTCCCCAATCGGCACCGTTCCGGGCGCCGGCTTCGACTGCCGTTGATTCGAAGACCCACGCATAACGGCACATATGCTCGCCTGATCTAGCAGGACGTATTGCCGGTTATGCGCACTCTACGGCCTCTACCCAGACGGCAGCCAACTCCCGTGGCACAGGGGCATCCAGAACCACGCAGGGCAGCGGTCACATGGGAACCCGTAGCGGTACGCTACTGAATTACAGTCCGGGTACCAGACTGAAAACGAGAGTGGAGTGGGGATGACTGAGCCAGAGGTAGCTAAAGCTGGATGGTGGGCACGGAGGAAGAAGTGGGAGAAGTTTCTACTGATCATCGGTGGAATGTTTGTCGCCTACATATTGCTGATAGGAGGGTTTGTTACGGAGCAAGGGGAGGAGTCGGGTTCGGGAGATACGACAACTACATCCGCTGAGGTGATGACTTCCGAGGCTGGGGGTGACGACTTCCGAGGGGGAGGCTCCTGGCGATACGACGACTACCGCGCCTGAGACGACTACGACGGCACAGGAGACGACGACCACGCAAGCTGATCTGCCCGGTATCGGTGATCCGGTACGAGATGGCAAGTTTGAGTTCATCGTCACGGGGATCGAAGAACCCGGAAAGATCATTTGGGACGGCAAGGAGTTCGATGCTGAAGGCTTCACTTGGATCGGCACGAACATAGAGGAGCTGAATCCCGCATCGTGCTGGAGGCAACGGTGATGTTCGATATGTCTGCAGCGTTCCCCGAGGGTGGGGTCGGTACTGTGTTGGGGGTTCATGATTCAGTGTTCTCCGTTGGGGTCAACGTCTACTTCTAGGTCACGAGAGGTCATTTCTTGAGATCAGGGCTGACGAGGGAGACGACGGGGAGGTCGAATGCACGACGATCATTTGGTTTGAGAGCCTCGACAGCGTCAAGAACTTCATGGGTGAGGACTATCAACGAGTCCATGTACCGGAGAATGCCCAGACTGTCTTGAAACGATTCGAATCCGAAGCGAAGCACTATGAGTGAGTCCGGTGATGTGTCCGGTCGCTGCCAGCATGGGAGCGGGCGGAAGTACAATCAGCGTGGGTAGGAGGATGCGTTTGTCTCGTGTTTGGGTTGGTGCTTGTCTGATTCTGCTGGCTGCTGCCTGCGGTGGACTTGGTGGTGAGATGTCTCTGGCTGAGTATGTCCAGCGTATCGATGCCATATTCGAACGAGCTACACACCGGTACGAGGCGGTTGTCGCGAGCCCACAGGGGCTGGTGCTCATTGTGGGGCAGGGATCGCATCTCGGATATTCTGATGAGGGTGTGCAGCTCACCGACTTCACCCCGCAGGACTTGCACACTGCGCTCCTTCAGGTCGCGGAGATACAAGCTGAGGCATTGGAAGCCGCCGCGGCCATTGACGCCCCCAAGCAGATCGCCGACCTCCACACGCTGTTCATCAGAGAGCTTCCAATAGAGGCCCTGGCGGCACGGGCGGGCACCGCTGGGGATTAGCATGAGCTTTCGGAGAGCGCGGAGATGGCCGCATATCGGAATGCGCTCGCTGCAGACAAACTAGTGTGCGCTGAATTTCAGGCCAAGCTTGACTCCACCGCCAACCGAGGGGTCTTCGCTGAAACTCCGTGGATTCCCGCCGAGCTGAAAGAGATTGTCAACTATGGGCTCGGCTGCGCTTCGCTCCCCGAGCATCCGGAGGACGCATACCGCCCTCCACCAACGACAACTCCCTAGATGTCCCGCCCATGTCGGCACCTATGCGCCCCTACGAGCCGGACGCGTTGCCGGATATGCATGGGTGATGGATGGACGATGCGCGGTTCTCTGCCGTAGCTTCGATGATGGTGATGAATCTGCCGACACGGAGGAGGCTTCCTGATGCCCATGCCGAAGTGGGTCGCCAAGGTCAACAAGCGATTTACCAATCCGATGGAACTCAAACGGGGCAAGTGGCCAGTCTTAACGCATGTGGGTCGAGTCTCTGGAGTGACCTACCGCACACCCCTCGAAGCGCATCACATCGACAGTGGCTACATCTTCATCCTGGTGTACGGCTCAGACTCGGATTGGGTCCAAAACGTGCTGGCTGGCGGTGACACCACACTCGATATCGAAGACGACACGTTCGCGTTGGTGAACCCGAGATTGATCTCGAAGGAAGATGCATGGCAACTGATGTCGCCTGACACGAAGAAACCGCCCGGCTTCTTGCGGATCGATGAGTACCTACAGGTGGACGTGCTCCCGTAGAGATGGACCGCCGATCAGACCGCCCATAGCGGCACCTATGCACCCCTTGCAGATCGCACGTATTGCCGGTTATGGCGGGTGGTGAGTTGCGGTGTCTCCTCTGTGGGATGGTGAACTGCCCCCCGGGTTCAGTGGAGGCTCTGGTCTGTCCCGGGTTTGGTGGAGCCAACTCACTTGAATCAGCCGTGCTGCGGGTTGGGATTTGGTGAGGAGTCCGCTGCGGACGTGAGGGGAGGCCACGAAGCGTGCGTTGATCAGCGTCGCGCGACCACATCTTCTTGAAGTTCTCGCCCACCAGCGGGCCCAAGCCTCGCAACGCGCTCGTGGACACCCGAGCACCGACGTACCGATCAGGGCGGGCGGGTGATGCGAGCGTTCTTGCGCGGGGAATGATTGATATGCACGGCCTGGTCGCTGCGCCGACCGGGGTCGTGGTGGGTGTATCCAATGTTGAGCAGCCCGGTGCCTGCGTCCATGGTGTCGATTCGTTTCTGCCGGTTGGAGGTCAACGCCATGAGCAGGATCCTGGTTTCGGACGTGGCTAAGGCTGATCCTGCCGGGGGGATGTTCCGTCCAGCCGACGTGGTTCTCCGAGCCGGTGAGTGACCGGCCATAGATAGGCGAGTGCGATGATCAGACCGCTCGCCGTCAACGACGTGAGTGCTTCCCACGGCATCACGCGGTCCGAGGAACACGCCTCCACGTCCGTCGTTTCTTCACCGGTTGACGACGTGACGCCGCTGACGCTGACGGACGTTCTGATGGACGTACTGGGAACACGCCATTTCCATCCCGAGTTCAGGCCCCGGGCTGCGGGGTCAAGCTGCTCCACTCGGCCATCGTCGGCGGTGAGAGTGCAAGTTGGATCAGCATGCCCGAAGAGGAGGATGAGGGGCACGATCACCGTTGCTGCCAGAAGCGGTCGACCGATCCAAGCCCATCGCGGTTCACGCGCCGGTCTGGGCCGGTTTCGAATCGCAAAGATCCAGGCTCCTCCGGCTATCAGCCACACGGGGAGCAACTCCAGAGTCGTCACAGCGATGACTGCTGTGGCGAAGACGGACACTAGTAGGAGCGACGGTCGCCGCTTGAGGGACACGAGAGCGAATGCGGCAGGCAGCGCCAACGCCACCGCCGCCGCTACTGCTTGGAGCACGGTCGACTCGATCTCTGATCGGGTTCCCACCACCGCACCAACGATTGAGAAGAACACAACCAAGAAGGCTGAACCCTTGACTGTGAATCGGTTCCGTCTGATGCGTCCGTACGTATCCATGGACGTCACCTCCCACACACCGGGCCGGCCCAGTTGTAGAAGTCCACTGCCAGAACCAACCCGTCTCTGGTGTCGGCCTGTTCGAAGAATCTCAAGATTTCATCCGTCGGTCCGGTGACCACCAGGGTTTCGACCTGCGGGTCGGTACCGGCAACGTACGTAGCAGCCCGCTGCACCGCTTCTTCGACCCCTCCGCCCAGGAGTTCGGCTGCCACATCTGGGTTTTCGGCGAGATGGTTGAGTGAGCGGCGGACCTCCTGCAGAGCGTTCCGTACCGAAGGAGGACTCGCCCCGAACGATCCGCCCGCGCTCGCCGAGGAGCCGGCGAAGACTTTCGGCGGGATCTGGTCGGTCCCGGTGCACGTAGAGTATCCGAGCATGCGAAGCGGATCTTGAGCCGCGACTGCCGGGTCGGCCTCAGAAAGAAGGAACCCGGCCCACACAACACTCACGTCAGAGCCGGGAGAGTCTGCCAGCAACTGTGCATGGTCGACTGAGATCGGTTCGTAGAAGCGGACCGACACGGTAGCGACCGCTCCGTCACCCAATCGACCGAGTACATCCTGGGCAACACCCTGAATCCTGGAATCGGAGTCGACGAAAGGCCAGAACGTCCCCCCGTCGGCACCCCCGAACCCGAAGAGACCGATTCGAGATGACACAGTGCCGAGATCGGCCCCGCCGGCTCCGACGGGCATCTGTGCTGTGGCGGTGAAGGTCCTGTCAAACGCTCCAGAATTGATTGAGAAGTCAGTCACGATCGCTCCCTCATTGAATAGACCGACGACGTCGTAGGTAGCACGAGCAGCCGCCGCCGCGCGTCCGTCCCTGTTCATGAGGAGGGGGTGGACAACGAGGGTCGAGATCACCGCCAAGCCAACGGCGAGAAGGATGAGCATGCCCGCTGCGTCGATTACCGTGCGCCACAGCGCCCGTCGAACCGAACGCCGCAGGGTTCGCTCATTGACGTCGGCGGTTCCCATTGCTGCGAGATCGACGGGGGCGACGCCGTCCAGGATCGATCGACATTCGGAACACCCACTGAGATGCTTCTCGAGTTGATGGCGGACCGGCGGGTCGAGTCGCTCATCGACGTAATCCTCGAGAAGTTCCTGAGCTTCTTCGTGGTTCATAGGTTGGTCTCCGTGTAGTGGGCCCGAAACGACACCCTGGCCCGGTGGATGAGAACTTTCACCGCGGCATGCGAGCATCCAATGGATTCGGCAACCTCCGCGTAGCTCAAACCCGCCATGTCGGCCAGAAGGAGTGCAGTGCGTTGCCGTTCGGGTAGTTTCGACAGCGATCGCTCGATGAGAATGAGCTCGGCGATATCGGTATCCACCACACCCTTCTCTTCGATCTCGTCAACGGGAATATCGCGACGCCGCCGGGTGTCGTCGATGAAGACGGACCGGGCGATCGAAAACAGCCACGATCGGGGATTCCCACCCCGATAGCCGCTCATGGACCTCGTAGCCTTGACGAAGGTGTCCTGCATCAGATCCTCCGCCCAGGTCGGGTCCCGACAAAGGGACACCAGGAACGCGTAGACCGCGTCCGCATGCGCCCGGTAGAAACGTTCGATCGGTTTGAGTTCGATGGGGTTGACAGTATTCGCCACACGTCCTTTGTCTCCCTTGGGCCGGTTTTTTTCTTCCCAGGGAAGACGAGTGGGAGGACACGAAAGTTACGGTCGTTTGTGAATTCCTCGACAGTCAGCTGGCCGCCGCAATCGAGAGCCTCCCGCCACTTGTGCGAGTGCGCCCCAAGGAACTCGAAGAACCAGGCGTAACCCGCGTGGGACGCATCACCGGTGTCGAGAAAGGCAAGCCGGTGGTCGGCGATGGACGGGCACTTGACGTCTCAAACGTGATCTGGTGTACCGGATATTGCCCCGGCTTTGACTGGATCGATATCCCCGTCTTCGATGACCAACGCCTGCCTATCCACCAACGCGGCATCGTCGCCAAACACCCCTGGCCTCTTCTTCCTGCACTCGATGTGGTCAGAGACAATCACAGGCGTACAGCCCGACGTACAACATGTCATCAAACACCTAGTCGAACATCGAGCGACCCAACCAGCCTGACAGCCCACTCGGCACACCACACACGTGCGCATATCGGCACACATGCACCCCCCTTTGAGGCGAACATATTGCCGGTTATGGGCTCGGGATGAAACGAGAATCGAGACTTGTCACTGACACCCCGAGCTTCCTAGGTTTGGACAGCTCGTCAGTCTTCGGTGTCCGCAAGCTCTTCTCGCAATGAGTCGATCGCTTCAGACAGCTCCTCGTTTACGGTCGTCCAGTTCTTCTCGGCGGCGTTCTGCGCTTCCAAGAGTTTCGTCCGGGCAGCTTTGATGCCGCTGTTGAGTGAAATGATCACCGGGTCGACATCCGCCTGAGATATCTTGCCGTCTGCCGTCAAGGACAGGCGACGGAGCTCGGTTCGGGTGACGCCCAGATCGATGCTCAACTGCGCTACCTGCTCGATCAGGCGCCGTAGCTGCCGTTCAACCTCATCATGCCGGTCATCGTGCTCTCTCTTACCGAATAGATCCATTGTGTCCTCCTAGTTTCGGAACTCGCTAAAGCTCTGTCGACGAGCACCGTAGCGCCATCACGCTTGCCGAATCCAACCTGTTGCTGGCAATCCTCGCTGTTAGGTGTGATGTCGCTTCTTCTTCCCTCCTGCGACAAGAAGCACGAAACCGATTGCTACAAGGACGGCTGACACGATGAGCAGCTGCTGCGCACGTACTTTGGCGGCCTCTCCGGCAGCTGCTACACGTTCCGCCTTGTCCAACAGGCGCTGTACGTCGTCTAGCTGAGCTTGGAGACCTGCCACCTGGTCTTGCGCTTCGTGGATCTTGTCGCTGCCTGTCATGCGTTCCTCGGTTTCGATTGCCAGTGTTGCTTCACGTTCACTCGAGCGCTGCAGCGAGCGTAATAACGAGCGAGAACGCTGCTCCAGCCATGAGTCGGGTTCCGAGCCACTTCCGCTGCAACCAGTCAGAGCGTTCCTCGTCTGCTTCACAATCGTGGTGAAAGGCGATGAACCCCGCCCCGAACAGAACCAGAGTCACTGCAATGCGATACGGGGGAAGATCGCTCAACTGCCTAGGTGAAGTATGGCGTGATGGCTCGGCTACATTCGATTGCACGCCGTCAGAGAGAATCAGCCGCACGCATAACGGCACCTATGCACCGCCTGCGAGCCGAACGTATTGCCGGTTATTCGCTAGCCGTCTTGCCTATCCATCATGTCGCTATAGGTCTCCGAGCAACACGGCTCGTCGTCAACCGGAGCTTCGCCGCCCAACCGGTGCGTGCGACACCACACACATCATGCCGGAAGACTCAGTGTCATGCTGGCGGTGCCTAGCGGGTTGGTTCTCCATAACGGTGCCCACTTGTGGTGTGGCTTGTTGAGTGTCTTGCTGCCCGTCGGGCGCTGTGGACCGACCGGGGTGGCTTGATAGGAGATGACCTACCGTCCAAAGAATTATTGGTACCCAGTCATCCTCTTCTGTAGCGTGGGTCCCCGACGAGTGGAAGGCGAGACGATGGGATTCGATTCGAAGGACTTCAAGGGTGTTATCAAGCTCGACGTGAACGACTCGGTCGCCGACTGGGGACCGTACATCCCGCCAGTAGCACCCGAGGATGCCCCGAATGTCTTGGTCATTCTCTTTGACGACACGGGTCTCGCCATGTGGGAGCCATTCGGAGGCGGGGTCGAGATGCCAACGCTTGCGCGGCTGGCGGATGAGGGTATTCGCTACACCCAGTGGCACACGACGGCCTTGTGTTCGCCGACACGCTCGACCCTTCTCACCGGGCGCAATCATCAAGTCAACGGCATGGCTTGCATCACCGACAGCGAATGGGTTCCCGGGCTGGCACGGTCGAATCCCCGATGAGTGCGCCACCGTGGCTCAGCTTCTCCAGGACGCAGGCTGGAGCACTTTCTGGATTGGCAAGAATCACAATGTGCCGGAGCAGGACGTTGCACCGGGTGGTAACCGGCAGCGTTGGCCGCTGGCGATGGGTTTCGACCGGTTCTACGGCTTTCTGGGGGGTGAGACGAATCAGTGGTACCCCGATCTGGTCGAGGACAATCGTTTCATCGACCAGCCGTACGGCCCCGAGGAGGGCTATCACTTCTCCAAGGACATCGCCGATCAGGCGATCCGAATGATTCGGGATCAGAACGCATCCAACCCCAGCAAGCCTTGGTACATGTGGTACAACCCGGGAGCCAACCACGCACCTCATCACGCACCCCAGGAGTACATCGACAAGTACAAGGGGATGTTCGACGGTGGTTATGAGGCGTATCGCGAGTGGGTTCTCGCGCGAATGATCGAACGAGGCGTTCTGCCCGAGGGCACGGAGCTAACACCCTTGAACCCGATCCCGGAGGAAATGGCCAACCCAGTCGATGCGGTACTGCCATGGGATTCACTGAGCGATGACGAGAAGGCGCTTTTCGTTCGGATGGCCGAGGTGTTCGCCGCCCTCTCGGAGTACACCGACGTTGAGATTGGGCGGATCATCGACTACCTCGAAGAGAGTGGGCAACTCGATAACACGGTGATCTTCTACTGCGCTGACAACGGCACGTCCGGAGAGGGCACCCCAAGCGGCTCGGTCAACGAGAACAAGTTCTTCAACAACTACCCCGACGACATGGCCGAGAACATGAAGTATCTGGACAGGCTCGGTGGGCCCGAGACCTACAACCATATCCCGACGGGGTGGGCGGCAGCATTCTCGACGCCGTTCCAGATGTTCAAACGGTACTCGCAGTTCTCCGGCGGCACCTGCGACCCGCTTGTCATCTCGTGGCCTAAGGGCATCAAGGCGCGTGGTGAGATTCGCCACCAATACCATCATTCCGTCGACATTGTGGCGACAATCCTCGACGTCTGTGGCCTCGAGATGCCGGACACATATCGAGGCGTAGAGCAGTACCCGCTCTCCGGGGTTTCGATGCGTTACTCGTTCGACGCCGAGCCTGATGCCCCCACGGAGAAGGAGCGGCAGTACTACGCGATGTTCTCAACCCGAGGGATCTGGGAGAACGGTTGGAAGGCGGCCGCCATCCATGCGCCCTTCTCCGAGAAGGGTAACTTCGACCAAGACGAGTGGGAGCTCTACCACGTCGACGAGGACCGTTCAGAGTCGAAGAACCTCGCCGCGGAGCACCCAGAGAAGCTCCAGCAGCTGATCGCGACCTGGTTCGAGGAGGCGGAGAGAAACTTCGCGCTTCCGCTCGATGACCGGTCGGGGAAGGACATGCTGGCAACCGAACGGCCCAAGTCAGAGCCGCCCCGGGATCGATTCATCTACTACCCCGGCACCTCACCGGTGCCCGAGGGCGTCGCAGTGAACACTCGTAATCGGTCCTACAAGATCTTGGCCAACGTGGAGATCACCGATTCCGACTGCTCTGGAGTGATCTTCGCCCACGGGTCTCGGTTTGGCGGTCACTCGCTGTTCATCAAGGACCGGAGGCTCCATTACGTGTACAACTTCCTCGGGATCAAGCCTGAACAGCAGTTCTCTTCGCACGAGCTGGAGCCCGGCAAGTACACCCTTGGGATGGAATTCATCAGGGAGGGTGCCGGCGAGTATCAGGAATCGCTTGGGACAACAAAGCTGTACGTGAACGACACGGTCGTCGACGACGGACCAATGAGGACCCAACCCGGTAAGTTCACCCTTTCCGGCGATGGCCTATGCATTGGATACGACAGCGGCGACGCCGTCAGTGAGCAGTACACGACCCCTGGCAGGTTCGCCGGAGGTACCATCGATTTCGTCGGTGTGACTGTCGAGGAACTCGAGTATCTCGACCTCGAACAGATGGCAGCAGTGGCTCTGGCTCTGGACTGATCACCAGATATGGGCGATATCACCCGCCCACCGATGGTGCACTAGATCGGCACATTTGCGCTACCCGCGCCGAGGTGGCGGGCGGCCCATACTTGCGGCTATGGGCGGGTGCCGAGGCGCTTGAAGGTCCAGTCCATGAGCCTGCGCGCCACCATCATCGTGATAATCAGAGCAATGACGTCGACTAAGTGGCCCAACTCCACTTGGTCACCGAACACCAGGTTCACGACTTCGAGGATGAGCAGTTTGCCCCCGAACAGGATCCCAAACACGACGACTGCCCCTACTGTCGTCCACGCCCCAGACTCCTTCGCCTTGAAGTAGTGGCTCACGCGTTGTTCCACGCCACCGAGCGCATCGAGCATGAGTTTCAGGAGAACGGCGGTGAGGATCGAGATTGTGAACGACTCGATGACGACCCCTTCGACGTACTCGACGAAGAGGTTCAGGACGATGGTGTATACGAGCACATCCGCCGTCCACGACGTGTACCGCTCCTGTGCACGGGTGAAGACCACTGTGTCGGTTGAACGGTCGATCATGGCGCCCCTCCCGGGTGTCCCGCGTCAGCTTCTCGATGTCGTTGAACCACGTCACGATACTCGAGCAAGCGTTCCGTTTGGATCCGGCATCGCAAGGCTCCTGCTGCCAAGTGTGCGCCCAACAGTACCGGCGGGAGGTACGCACTGGTTAGGTCCACATGACACCCGCCCAATCGGCACATATGGGAGGTCAGCGAGGGGTGGAGAAACGCACCCACTGACTCGTCCTCTTGACGGAGGATGGGCCTGTGGGTGCGCCTCGCTGCCCTTCGGCTAGTAAGCCCTACTGGTCACGCCACCGAGGAGGACTGAGGCAAGTACGCCGAGGGGCAAGCTCGCCATGTAGGACAGCTCCATGCCGATGTTCCCGAAGAACAGCATCAGGAGCCATGTGGCAGGGAGCGTGAACAACGCAAACGCCACGACGAATACGACTAGGGCTTTCAGAAAGTCAGCCATTGGTACTTTCTCCATTTCTGATCGACCGGCTCACCCTACCTGAGTTGACTAGCGATGCCCGCACATAACGGCACATATGCACCCCCCTGCCAGCCGAACATATTGCCGGATATGGGCGGCCTACGTCCGGCACGGCCGAGGGTGCAGGCGGGGTACCGCTCCGTCGTCGGAGACCTCTCCTGTTTCCACAAACCCGAGCCCGGCATAGAGAGCTTTCGCTACATGGTTGTCCGGTTCGTAGCTGAGCCCTGCTGTTTC
>PVMK01134097.1_pt1 | contig 12259 bp, 13 predicted proteins | sample 1853481 | NCBI WGS metagenome assembly PVMK01 (sample SAMN08533507, study PRJNA380276) | Marine sediment metagenome, whole genome shotgun sequencing project. | reverse complement strand
CTGATAAAGATGGGCCACATTGCGGTTGCCTCTGTCAATGGCCAGGGCATACTGGATAAGATCATTGGTGCCGATACTGAAAAAGTCGGCTTTTTCAGCCAGCAGATCGGCCAGTATCACGGCCGAGGGGACTTCCACCATGATTCCGATGTCAATTTCGCGCTTATAGGGCAGACCGTCTTTTTCAAGGGACTCAGCGGCTGAATCCAGTGCCTTTATGGCTTCACAGATCTCAAAATAGGCTGCAATCATGGGAAACAGGATGCGCACCCTGCCAAAGGCGGCCGCCCTTAATATAGCCCGCAGTTGGGTTTTAAACACATCGGGTTTTCGCAGGCAGTATCGTATGGCCCGAAGACCGAGGGCCGGATTGGCTTCATCCGGACCGAATTGGTTGGCGACCGCTTTGTCGCCATTGATGTCCAGGGTGCGTATGGTGACCGGCTTAGGCGCCATGAGCTCGACCACTTCGCGATATTTTCCGAACAGTTCTTCCTCGTTGGGAAACTCCTGGCGATTCATGTACTGAAATTCCGTGCGGTAAAGACCGATGCCGTCGCCGCCATAATTTTTGACCGCAACGACTTCTTCCGGGAGTTCTATATTGGCCATTACCTTCAGCCGGACGCCGTCGGTTGTTTCAGCGCTGAGATGACTTTTGCGGGTGATTACGGCTTTGTATTCCTCGTAGCCAATTTTTCGCTCTTCATATTCAACCAGTGTCTGCTCGTTGGGATGAATGATGACCGTACCGGTATTTCCATCAACGATGATCAGGTCGTCGCTTTTGATTGCGATGGTGGCTGTTTCAAGCCCCACCACGGCCGGGATCTCAAGAGCCTGAGCCACGATACCGGTGTGGGAAGTTTTACCGCCGCGATTGGTTATAAATCCCATAATTCGTGCCAGATTTATCTGGCTGGTTTCAGCCGGTGACAGATCGTTGGCAACCAGGATGACCCGCTTATCAATGGCGGCGATATTTTCAGTGGCTGCTCCGACCAGATTGCGCATGATGCAGTCTGATACATGCACCACGTCCCAGGCTCGCTCTTTCAAATAAGCGTCGCCCATTTTCTCAAATGTCATTATCAGGCCCGACACGATTTTTTTGAGCGCCCATTCGGCATTGACCGCCTCCGTTTGAATGGTCTCGACGGTTCGGCCGTAAAGCATTTTATCTTTCAGCAATGCGATGTGGGTTTCGAGGATATAATCGCGCTCCAGTTCTGCCGGGCGGTTTTTGATGATGGACTGAAATTCATCCCTGGCTCTTTTCACGGCTGCCTTGAATCGTTTGACCTCCGCCTGCAGCTTTGTTTCCTTGATATAATACTTTTCAACGACATCCACCCCTTCTTTATCCACCAGATAAGCCTTGCCGATACATATCCCGGGGGAGGCATTGATTCCCTTAAGTATTATTTCCTGAAGAGCGGGTTTTGACATTATCCCTTATTCCCCAAATCCGCTATCAACGAGATCCGCAATGGTGTTTAAGATATGAGTATCCGCAAGATCCTCGATGATAATCGTTATTTTTGTCCCTTTGGCACACGCCAGCGTAAGTATATCAATAATGCTCGACGCGTCAGCCTTTTCATCGTTTTTCTGTATCCAGACATTGGCCCTGGAATTCTGGGCAATGCCGGCAATCTGGGCTGCTGATCGCGCGTGCAAGCCGAGTTCGTTTCTGATAATCGTGTTTCTGATTTTTTTTTGTTCTTCAGCAGCCATTAATCAGGTACTGGGTTCAGAGGTTCAGGGATTTTTGGTTCAGAGGTTCTGGGTTCAACGTTCAGGGTTAACTTTTGAACTTGAGAATTAGTCGCCCCGGCGGAACCCGTGTCATCAGGGCTGTTAGTTCTTGATTCGCTCAACCCTGAACCCCAGAACCTTTTATTTCAGAACCCCTAACCCTGAACCTTTGAACCCTGAACGCAGAACGGTATATAAGCCTATAACTATCTAACAACTTACCCCTGTTTGTCAATTCGAAATTATTGACAGGTAAGAAATTAGCTGATACCGTCTTTTTTATAACCGATTGCAATTATTGATAATTGAAGCTATGATGCCGTCAACTCCCCAATCAACCGGACAAGGAGAAAAAAATGTCTGATAAAATCCTGCTTTTCGGAAAGGATGCCTGACCGTATACCCGGGCCGCTCGTGAAGCGTTTGCCAAAGAAGGCCGCCAGGTAGACTATTATAATGTGGTCAAAGAACCCAAACATCTTGACACCATGTTGAAACACTCCAATGGCGCCCGCAAGGTTCCGGTAATTGTCGAAGGCGACACCGTCACCATCGGATTCGACGGTAAAACATGAGGAATTTAAATATTCGGCGGTACGCCGATATCTCGATGCTGGATACTGGATGCTGGATGCTCGATACTGGATACTGGATGCTGGATGCTGGATGCTCGATACTGGATACTGGATGCTGGATGCTGGATGCTCGATATTGGATACTGGTCTCTGGTCGCTGGATGCCGGTAACTCGATATTGGATGCCCGGACAAAACGGTGTAAGGTATGGCAAGGTGTCAGGTGTCAGGTGTCAGAAAAACGTGCAGGGCGCAAGGTATAAGGCGCAGGGCTCAAGGATTAAAATATAGAATTCATTGATCTATCAATATAAAATTAGATATTTTACATTGTTAAAATCCGCAATCTGCAATCCGAAATCCCAAATCGCTGGAGGACACCCCGTGTTGGATTTAAAAACCGAAAAATTGACCGATGAGGAACTGGTGCACCGTGCCGGTGAGCTTGAAAGGGAGATCTATAAGGTTAAGCAGGCTGAAGAAACCCTCCGCCGGCAAAATGAGTATCTGACGGCGCTGCATGAAACTTCCATCGGGCTCATTGACCACCTGGATAAAGAAGAACTGCTGGAGGCAGTTTTGCAGCGGGCCACCAAACTTATCGGGACCGAACACGGATATATCTACCTGCATGAACCCGGCGAAGATGAAATTCAAATGCAGGTGGGAGATGGGTTTTTTTAAGAGCCAACTGGGCCGCCGGGTGAAGCTGGGCGAGGGAATGGGCGGCAAGGTCTGGCAAAGCTGAAAAGCCCCTGCTGGTGGCCGATTATCGTTCCTGGGATGGGCGTCTCAGCGACAAATCCCTGGATGATCTTCATTCGGTGGTGGGGATTCCGCTGAAAGACCGCAAGCGGGTTCACGGCGTCATCGGGCTTGCCAGTGTGAAACCCGGCAGACGATTTAAAGAGGAAGATATTGCCGTTTTGGGCCGTTTCGCCGAACTGGCGCTGGTTGCCCTGGACAAAGCCAAACTTTATGCGAATGTGCGCCGAGAGCTGACGGAAAGAAAACGCACGGAGGCAACGCTAAAAGAAAGCGAGCAGCGCTATCGCCTGCTTTTGGAATCGTCTCCTGATCCCATCGTTCTTTACAACATCCAGGGGCAAGGCGACCTATGTTAACCCTGCCTTTGAACAAACATTTGGCTTTTCAAGTAAAGAGTTGTTAGGCAAACAATTGAGTTTGTACCGCAGGAAAACTGGCCGGAAACCAAGGTGGCCATCGAGAATATGTTAAGCGGCAAAAAGATCCAGCTGTTTGAAACGCAGCGGATGACCAAAGACGGCCGGGTGCTGGATGTTCAACTGAGTTCCACCCTTTATTATGATCGTAACGATAAGCCGGCCGGCAACATCGTTACGCTGCGGGATATCAGTGCCCAGAAAAAAGCGGAGAGGGAGTTGCGAAAATATCATGATCATCTCGAAGAACTGGTTGGGGAACGTACCGCTGAGCTGGCCAAAATTAACGCTCAATATGAGCAGGAGATTGAAGAGCGCAAAAGAGCAGAGGCAGCTTTGCGAAAAAGAGAGGTAGAATTGAAAGCCCAGTCTCACCATTTGGAAGAGGTGAATACCGCCTTGAAGGTTTTGTTGAAACAGCGGGAGGACGACAAGAAGGAACTGAGCGAAAATGTTCTGGCCAACGTAAAGGAATTAATTTCACCATACCTTGAAAGATTGAAAAAAAGCCGTTTAAATACAAATCAAAAAATGCTGATCAACATCCTGGATTCGAATTTAAGCAACATGATATCACCGTTTATCAGCAAGCTGTCTTCAAAATTTATTAACCTTACCCCCATGGAGATCCGGGTGGCCAACCTGGTCAAGGAAGGCCAAACCAACAAGGAAATAGCTGATATCATGTGTTTATCCAAAAACACCATCATGTTTCACCGGTACAACATCCGCCGCAAGCTCGGTTTGAAAAACAAAAAAATTAACCTCAGGTCCCATCTCTTAACCAACGATATGTAGTGGTTAATACCTACTATTTACCCACTAATTTATCAACTTGACAATTTTCGTGCATCCGGTATGTATATCTTCTTGACTAAAGGATCTATATCTTATAGCTATCCTTTTACCAAATGAATAGGGTTCATAATGAAGGGAGGCCGGAAAGATTGGTCGCAGCAAATGAGATAAGACTGAAGGTGATGTCCTGCTGGAACTGGAGGACATTCACATGTCCTCGGCAAAAGTCAGCGGCCTGGCGGGTATCAGCCTGAAAGTCCGAAAAGGGCGAGATCCATTCAATCATCGGACCCAACGGGGCCGGTAAAACCGTGATGATGAATTGTATCAACGGTCTTTACCGCCCTCAGAAGGGCAATGTCATCGGTTATAAAGGACAGCGAATCAACAACGTCAGGCCTTACGAGCGCGCCAAACTGGGTATTTCCAGGACCTTTCAAAAGGTCGAAGTCTTCGGCGGCATGACCGTTCTGGACAACATCCGGCTTGGCCGGCATATCCATATGAAATCCGGTATTACCAGCGGCGCGTTCTACATTGGGAAAACCGCCAAAGAGGAAGTTGAGCACCGCAAGTTCATCGAAGAGGAAATTATTGATCTTCTGGAAATTGAATATATCCGGAACAAACCCACAGGGATGCTTCCTTACGGCCTTCAGAAAAGAGTCGAGTTGGGCCGGGCGCTTGCTCTGGAACCGGAACTTTTGATTCTCGATGAACCGCTGGCCGGCCTAAATCTGGAGGAAGTTGAGGACATGGCCCGCTTTATCCTGGATATCAATGAAGAAGAACGCTGGAAAGTCACCTGCCTGCTGGTGGAACATGACATGGGCGTGGTGATGGATCTTTCCGATCGCGTGTTTGTGCTCAATTTCGGTTATATGATTATGGACGGCACCCCCGAGGAAGTTCAAGACAACCCCGAAGTGGTCAAAGCCTATCTGGGGTGAAGAGGATTTATATGCAACACGAAAATAAACCCGAATCCAACAAAATCGAGATTACACCGGAGCTGACGATACCCAAGCTGTTTTATCGGCAGGCCCAAAAGTTCGGTAAAGACCGGGTCGCCATGCGTGAAAAGGAGTTCGGCATCTGGCGACCGATCACCTGGCAGGATTATCTGGATAATGTGAAATATATCACCCTGGGGACTTATCAGTTTGGGCCTGGAAGAAGGCGATAAGGTCTCCATGATCGGCGACAACCGTCCCGAAGGGCTGTGGGCCGAAATGGCCACCCTGTGCGCCAGGGGGATTGGGGTGTGGCTGTTTCAGGAATGTCTGATTGATGAGGTCAAGTACATCATCGACCATTCGGATACCCAAATTTATTTTCGGCGAAGGCCAGGAGGAAGTCGACAAAGGCCATTTCGATCTCAACGAATGCCCCAAAGCTGCAAAAAGATCATCTGGGACGATCCCAAAGGCATGCGCAACTATGATCAGGATTATTTAATCAGCCTCAAAGAGGTTCAGCAACTGGGACGGGAGCTGGAAAAAGAAAAGCCGGAACTATTCGAAGAAACTGGTCAATAAGGGCCAGCGGGGAAGAAGTGGCCCTGCTCTTTTACACCTCGGGGACGACGGCTTTGCCCAAGGGAGCGCTGCTGTCTCACAATAACATGCTGACCATGGGCCAGCACCTGATGGCGGTGGATCCCTGCCGGGATAAGGATGACTATGTGTCCTATTTGCCGTTTGCCTGGATCGGGCGAACAGATGATGTCGATTTCCTGCGGATTGCAGATCGGATACACCCTCAATTTTCCCGAGGAACCGGAGACCGCCCAGGAGAACATCCGCGAAATCGGCCCGCACGTTATGTTTGCGCCCCCCAGGATGTACGAGCAGATGACCCGTTCGGTCCAGGTCAAGTATCTGGACGCCACCTGGATTAAACGCAAGCTGTATGAGTTTTCAACCTATGTGGGCTACAAGGTTGCTAACCTGAAATTTGATAAAAAATCGGTACCCTTCTACTGGAAGGCCCTGGAGTGGCTGGCTTCAATCACCATTCAGAAAAAACTCAAGGATCATCTCGGCTTATCTCAAGTACGCAACGCCTATACCGGCGGGGCGGCCATGGGGCCGGACCATTTTCGCTTCTTTCACGCCCTGGGCGTCAACTTAAAGCAGATTTACGGCCAGACGGAAGTGGCCGGAATCTCGGTGGTGCACCGCAGCGGCGACATCAAATTTGATACCGTTGGACATCCCATTCCCGGTACGGAGGTGAAAATCGCCGAGGACGGCGAGATCCTCACGCGCAGCGCCTCTGTTTTTTTGGGATATTATAAAAACCCCGAAGCCACTGAAAAGACGTTGATAGATGGCTGGCTGTACTCGGGCGACAGGGGATTCATCGATGATGATGGTCACCTGGTGGTTTTCGACCGCACCAAGGACGTCTTTACGCTGAAAGACGGCAAACCGTTTGCCCCCCAGTACCTGGAAACCCGCTTGAAGTTCAGTCCCTATATAAGAGATTCATGGGTGATCGGCGACAAGAAAGATTACATCAGCGCCGTGTTGTGTATCGATTATGCGGTGGTGGGCAAATGGGCTGATGAAAATAAGCTTAACTATACCAGCTACCAGGAACTTTCGCAGATGCCCGAAATTTATGACCTGGTGGAGAAGCAAATCCGCCAGGCCAACAAGGATCTACCGGATGCCGCTAAGGTGGTTAAATTTACCAATCTTTACAAGGAGTTAGATGCGGATGATGATGAACTGACCCGCACGCGTAAACTGCGCCGTGCTTTTGTCGAAAAACGCTATGAGGATATTGTGAATGCGCTCTATTCGGACAATGATAGCGTCCATATCGATACGACCATTAAATATGAAGACGGACGCCAGGCCAATATTAAGACCGATCTTCAAATTCGGAGAGTAAAGGATTGACCAATGGATTGATTATTGACGATTGACGATTGAATATTGGCGGAATCTTATCGTTTTAAGATTGGCGATTGGCCAATAGATTGACTATTGACGATTGAATATTGGCGGAATTCTGTCATTATTATTGACCGTTCTTTATGAGTAGTCAATTAACGACGACAAGATATGAATGAAAAGTGAGGAGCTTAAAAGAAGAACAAAAGAATTTGCACATCGATGTGTAAAACTGGCAATGGCTCTGCCGAATACGCAGCTCGGGAACCACCTTCGGGGGCAATTAATCCGATGCTCGACATCGGTGGCTTCTAACTATCGGGCTGCCTGTATTGCCCAGTCAAAAGCGAGTTTTATTTCTAAGCTAAGTATCGTAATCGAAGAAGCAGATGAATCCTATTTTTGGCTGGAGTTTATCATTGATGAAAACCTGATAGAGAGCAACCTTGTCGAACCATTGCTAAAGGAAGCAGATGAACTAACTGCTATATTCATCGCCTCCAGAAAAACAGCCAGAAATGAAAATTAAATTGGTTAAATTCCTTAAATAGTCAATAGTCAATCGTCAATAGTCAATTTTAAGGGGGAGCTTAAAAGATGGAACTTTTTTTGATGACGCTGACCACTGGAATCATGGTCGGTGGTATTTATGCGCTCGTGGCCCTTGGCTGGGTGCTGATTTATAAGTGTTCCGGCGTATTGAATCTGGCGATGGGTGAACTGACCCTTATCGGCGCCTATGTGTCCCTGAGTTTCTATTCCATGGGCATACCGTTTCTGCTTTCGCTGTTTTTTTCACTGATCATCGGCCTCGTTTTGGGCATCCTGACGGAAAGAATCTTTTTAGACAAACTTATCGGAGAACCGGTTTTGACGGTTATCATGGTCACAGTGGGCCTTTCCTTTTTCTTTAAAGGCTGCGTTGAATTAATCTGGGGCACAGATACCAGGGTTTTCACTCCTCCTGTCTTTTCAATAGAACCGATAAAGTTAGGCCCTATCTATATCAGCGAGGTTTACCTTTGGAGTTTTGTGGCGGCCATCATTCTTCTGATTATTTTTGTAAGTTTCTTTAAATATACCCGCTGGGGATTAGCCATGCAGGCCACTGCGGATGATGAGATGGCCGCGCTATCTCTGGGTGTGAGTGCCCGTTTTGTTTACGCGGCGGCCTGGGCCATTGCCTTTATGGCAGCCGGCGTCGGCGGGACTTTGCTGGGCAATATCAACGGACTCAACATTTCGGTTGGCTACCTGGGTTTGCTGGTTTTGCCGGCCGTGGTGCTGGGCGGGCTAAATTCAGTTCCCGGAGCCATTGTCGGCGGCATTATTATCGGGTTATTGCAGAATTTCAGTGGCGCCTATTTGGACCAGTATTTTCCGGGCGGGATTAAGGAAATTGCCCCCTTTGTATTTATGGCCGTTTTTCTGCTCTTTAAACCTTTTGGCCTTTGGGGATGGGAGAGAATCGAAAGGGTCTAACGAGTTGCGAGTTGCGGGTTACGCGGCCCGAACCGTCCGATCCTCAAACTCGCAACACGTAACCCGTAACCCGCAACATGTAACGCTAAGGATACTCTTTAGCTGTAACTGACAGACTTCTAACAAAAGTAATTTGATTATTGGAGAAAATTTATGTCAACAACCTGGCTGCCATGCGGTGATTATCATCAAAACTATGTACAGGATCATGCCTGGTTTCAAACCAAGTTCATAAAGGGGAAGATGCTTGTACTTCTGACAATTTTGTTTGTCGGTCTGCCCCTTATCTCGGATTCTTACATGCTCAGTGTCTGGAACATGGTCGGCTTTACGATACTGGGAGCCCTGGGGGTCCAGCTTCTAATTGGGTTCTGCGGTCAGCTCACCCTGGGGCATGCGGCATTTATCGCGGTGGGGGCATACACCAGCACGCTGCTCATCCTGGAGTTTCCCTGGCCCCAGTTTTTGGTTGATTGGGGCATTGCTTACCCGATCAGTATTATTGCCGCTGCAATTGTGGCCGGGCTTTGGAGTGTCCTGTTTGGACTGCCCTCGGCACGGGTAAAAGGGTTTTATCTTATTTTAACCACTATGGCAGCCCAGTTCATCACCGTTGATTTCGTCCTCACTCAGTATGTGAGCCAGATCGGAGGCCGGGGGCAAGCCTTTTCTCTTCCTCCGGGTACGATTAAGTATGGGCCCTGGGTCATCGATACCGAACTAAAAACCTATTTCATGATGATTGTCCTGGTGCTTTTGTGCACAATTCTGATGGCGAACCTTCTTCGTTCCAGGGTCGGCCGGGCCTGGGTGGCCATTCGCGATAACGATATTTCCGCTGAGGTGATGGGGATCAATGTTTTCAAATATAAACTCCTGGCCTTTTTTGCGGCCGGATTTCTAGGCGGGATTGCAGGGTCCTATTGGATCAGCACCCTGGCAGCTATCAGTCCCGAACACTTTCCCTGGTTTCTGTCTCTTTGGCTGGTCGGTGTGATTCTTATCGGGGGAGTGGGCTCTATCCACGGAGCTATCTTCGGCTCCATATTTATGGTGGTTGTCATGGAAGCGCTGCAGCTGGCTGTTATGCCTTTGGCAGACACGTTTCCCAAACTTTTAATTGATTTCCTGTTTATCAAAGAGGCTGCTTTTGGACTGGCTATCTGCGTATTTTTGATATATGAACCCAACGGCCTGGCCTATCGCTGGTGGCAAATTAAGAACTATTTTAATCTGTGGCCATTTTCTTACTAAAAAGGAGGTGATGAATTTCAGAAGTTAAAAACTGGTATTAACCCAAGCCTACTTTTAAATAAAAGGGGGAGAATATGAAGTCAAAATTATTTGTAATTTTGTTAGCGATGTTCATTCTCGCCGGATTTTTTTCCATGGCGGGCGCTGCGGACATCAAACTTGGATCCCTAAATGACATGACGGGAGCCACTTCAGACGTGGGCAAGGACTATGCCCTGGGTATCGGTGAAGCCATTCATTACATTAATGATACGGGCGGGATCAACGGCAAAAAAATTAAGCTGTATCAGTTTGATTACGGATATCGAATTCCCGAAGCCCTGACCAAGTATAACCTGTTTAAACGCTTAAAAGCCATTGCGGTACTCGGTTGGGGAACCGGAGATACGGAGGCCCTGGCGCCGACGGTTGCCAGAGACAAGATGCCTTATGTATCCGCATCGTATTCAGGTCACCTGGGCAATCCGGGAAAAACCCCGTATAACCTATTTTTCGCGCCGGACTACTCCACACAGGCGCGGGGTCTCATCCAGGCGTGGTATGATAATGTCTGGAAAAAGCACAAGGATTTTGGAAACCGCAAACCGCGGCTTGCGTTTGCCTATCATGTTGCCGTTCCGTTTGCCAATGCATCGGTACCGGCCGGCAAGGATCAGGCTAAAATATTGGGTTTCGATGTCGGTCCGGATCAAAACGTAACGCTTTTTGCCATCGATACCAAGAGCCAGATTCTGGCCCTCAAGAAGTTTAAGCCGGATGTGGTCTATCACTCCAATACGGTTATGTCGGTAGCGGCAACTTTGCGTGATGCTTATGCACTGAAGTTGGGCGCCGATCACCTGATCCAGAATTGGGGTTTTGACGAAAACCTTATTAAAATCGCGGGACCGGCAGCCGAAGGCGCTTATGGATGCGCACCCTGGGCCTTTTTCGGGCAGAAGGTTAAACTGATGGATAAGGTAGTGGAGTATGCCAAAAGATACAATCCCGGTGTTGCTTTAGAAAAGCGCACCATCCACACCCTGCAGGCCTATGCCAGTGCTCTGGGGATGGCCGAAGCCCTGAAGCGTGCAGATAGGGCCGGCGACCTGACGGGCGAGGGTATTCTAAGAAAGGGTTTCGAGACCATGAAGGATTATGAAATCGGTTTGGGGATGGCACCCGGTTACCTATACCTCGACCGATCACCGCCCCATGAGCCTCGTTCGAGTCTATCAGGTAAAAAACAGCAAATTCAATCTCATAACTGAAGTCGATATGAAAAAGCTGTATCCGGACAAATGGGCGAATAAATGGATGGTGGTATGGATGGATTGACATTGAGATTGACGATTGAAGGATAGGAAATTCTTATGTTCAATTAAAAATAGTCAATTCTTTTAACCCTCAAAGGAGGTCAAAATACATTGTCTGACGGTAATATGATCCTAAAGATCAATAACATTGAGGTCAAGTACCACGAGGTCATTCTGGTGATCAAGGGGTCTCTATTGAGGTTCCGGAAAGCGGTATCGTAGCGCTTCTGGGGGCCAATGGCGCCGGCAAGAGCACGATCTTAAAGGCGATTTCAGGACTGTTAAAACACGAAGATGGTGAAGTGACGGACGGGACGATTGAGTTCATGGGAGAACGCATAGACAAGATCGGCGCTGAAAAGATTGCCAAGCGGGGTATCGTCCAGGTAATTGAGGGCCGTCGTGTATTTGAGCATCTTACGGTCGAGCAGAACCTGAAAGTGGGTGCTCATATGAAGAAATACGGTCGATCCATCAAGGACGGCCTGGAGATGGTCTACCATTATTTCCCGCGCCTGAAGGAAAAACGCAATGAAACCGCCGGCTTTATCAGTGGCGGTGAGCAGCAAATGACCGTGGTTGGACGCGCCCTGATGACGAGCCCCAAATTGATTCTGCTGGATGAGCCTTCCATGGGTCTGGCTCCGCTTCTGATCCATGAAATATTCAATATTATTATGCGGCTCAACCAGGAAGAAAAAATTTCGCTGCTTTTAGTGGAGCAAAATGCCAAACTGGCCCTCAATGTTGCCCCGCATGCCTATGTACTGGAAAACGGGCGCATCGTTCTGGACGACAGTGCTGAAAAACTCAGAGAGAATCCGGATATTAAGGATTTTTATCTGGGGATGACCGATTTTGGGGGCAGAAAAAGTTTTCGAGATGTCAAACATTACAAGCGAAGAAAACGCTGGATTACGTAAACCCTTAAATTGAGTGCAGGGGGTAAATATGAAGAAAAAAACGATAGTACTAACTTGTTTGAGCGTCGTGATTATTGCCGTTCTCATG
>PVMK01126681.1_pt1 | contig 12261 bp, 7 predicted proteins | sample 1853481 | NCBI WGS metagenome assembly PVMK01 (sample SAMN08533507, study PRJNA380276) | Marine sediment metagenome, whole genome shotgun sequencing project. | reverse complement strand
GTGCCATTCCTGAAAAATTTGTGAAGGAAACCATCGAAGCCTGCGGTCAAAAGGGCGTCAAGGGCATCACTGTCATCACGGCCGGTTTTGCAGAGACTTCCGACCAGGGCAGACAGCAACAGGCATCCCTTGCCGGACTGGCGCGTTCTCTCGGTATCCGGCTCATCGGTCCGAACGTCAGCGGCACTTTCAATCTACATGCCGGTTTCAATGCATCATCAATTCCCGCCGATGATCTCCTATCCACGCCCATCGCCGCCGCCTGCCAGGGAGGCTATGCTTTTTATGACATCCTCTCTTCCGGCAAGGCTAAAGGACTGGGAGTCGGCAAGTTTATTCACACCGGCAATGAGAGCGACCTTACCGTCACGGATTTTCTTCAAGCCTTTGGCAAAGATCCCGAAGTTAAAGCCATCGTTATGTACATCGAAGCCCTTCGCGATGGAAAGCGCTTCATGGAAATTGCCGGGGAAGTAACCCGAACAAAGCCGGTAGTGGTTTACAAAGCCGGCAGGACAATCGACAGCGCCCGGGCGGCCCACAGCCACACCGGAGCCCTTGCAGGACAGTGGCAGGTATACAATGGTCTGCTGCGCCAGGTAGGTGCGGTTATTTCACCTGCCATGGAGCTGCTGCTGCCCATTGGCCACGCTTTAATAGAACGACCGCCGATGAAAGGCAGCCGGGTAGCGATCATTACCGTGGGGGGTTCCTGGGGAGTGGCCCTTTCCGATTGTCTTGCGGAAGCGGGTTTGTCCATTCCGGAATTCAGCCCGGTCCTGCAGAAGGAACTGCGATCTCTGGGGATGCCGGATCGCGCCTCGGTCAAAAATCCGCTTGATTTCGGTGCTTCCGGGCAATTTCTGGCCGTTGATTTTCCAACATCTCTTGCCCGGGCAATTTTGACTTCAAAAGAAGTGGACGCCTTAATCCTGCATGGCATCGGCAGACCCGGGATGCATTCGGCAGCGACCTCCGAGGAGTGGAAAATATTCTTGGAAATTGAAAAGCAGCAAGTTAACGAAATCTGCGCCTTGGAAAAGGAAATGGGCATACCGGTCTTAATCGGCAGCCACTACAACCCCTGGGAAAGCCAGGCTATCAGCGATCTCAACAAACAGGGAGTACGGATTTACAATCGACTCCATGAAATCGCCTGGCTGCTGACGGCAATGTACGAATACGGGATGATTCGAAAAAGAGCGATGGTAATACAGTAGAGGAGGTATTTGGTATTAGATATCAGGTACCGGCATAGGGAAATTTTTTTCGATTTTTAGATTTCACTATAAGAAGATATATAATTTACGCTGATTTCCTGTAAACACCAATACCCAACCCGGCAAAGCCGGAATTGACGAATGACGAATGACGATTTATGGATGTCGCTACGCTCAGTCATTTTTATGATCGTTTTTTTTTAATTGATCCGCCTGGAGGGCAAAAAAATACTTGTAGCAGCTCTGCAATTAAAAGAACGAGTTATTTTGCCCACTATGGCTACCACATAAATCTTGCACAAACATGATGCGATTTCAATAAATAGGTACTAAGCTTTTTCCGAGACTACGCTCGGAAAAAGAGGCCCCTTCGGGGCAGAAGAGACACCGAACATCTGACGGCACATGATACAGGTTTCAGTACAATGTCATTAGCTGGGTCTTATCTCTGTGGGAGCGGCTTCCCAGCCGCGATTAAACGATTACGGATTTATAGCGAATTTCTTTCGTAGCTGGAAAGCCACTCCCACGAGCAGTTGGTGTTAAGTTCTTGATATTGGGTTTCGGTATTTAGTACCTCCACGCCCTGACACATGAAACCTTAAGTTTCTGACAACATGTTGTCAGATAAAGCCCGATAAGGGCCTAATACCCAATACCCAGTACCCAGTACCCAATACCCAGTACCCAGTACCCGCAGCTCGGGATAGGATTTAGAGGACATGTTACGGGTAATTTGACCAGCCCAAGTAATACCTCAAGACCCACTTTTTGCCAAGCCGTTCCCAAACGGGCCGATCATTTTAGTGAGTTCGTCCGTTTCAAACTCGAGATACTCGCGAAGGTCTTTAAACGAAAAATTCAGCAGCCGCTTGCAGCACCTTAAGGATCTGGAAGGTTTGCGGGCAAAGTCTTCGGCAACCTTAAAAGCAGCATCTTGCAATTCATTGAAAGCGACGATCTCATCTACCAGACCAAGCTTCAACGCCTCGCCGGCCGTGATATCTTCTTCGGACAGCATTATTTTATAGGCCCCGCCGGCTCCTAAAATCTTCGATAGAAAAAAAGCGCCCCCGCCTTTGGGCACCAGCCCGTATTCAAGACAGGGATTCTGAAAAACCGTATTGTCCGCCACAATCCTGTAATCACAGGCCAGACTTATATTTAAAAACAAAGGCAGCACGTTTCCACTGTCGGCATGAATGACGATTTGATTAATTTCTTTGATCTTTAAGATGAGATCATCAACGGCATGAAAAAGTTTATGAACAGCATTGATATCCAATACCGATTGAATGACCTGGTTGTAAAATTTGCTGTATTCTTCCCTTCCTGCTTTCTTTGGAGAGCTCACAAACAGTAAGACTTTGATCGCATCGGTCCGGGACAACTGATCCAGATAATCCAGAATCGTACTTTTCGTCTCCAGACTGGTTGCCCGAAACATAAAATTATCTTTGAAATTAAGCACCAATACCGTACCGATGATTTCTCCTTTAAAAAAATCGAAGTCACTTTCCAAATCGATTTTTCTCTTCATTCAATCACCTCCTTTCTGAATTGCAACCTATTGTAGAAGAGCAGGTTGATTAAATCAATAAAATCCTTTTTCTAAGGCGGATCAGTGTTCAGCCCCGCCGCTGGCCAGAGTAAAGGCCAGTTTAATCGAATAAAAACTTAACGGCATAAACAGTCCACTTTCTGACAGGATCAACAGGATGGACAGGATAGAAAAATACGACTCCAAAATAAATCCTGATAATCCTGTGAATCCTGTCTAAATAAATGTTCCATACGAGGTTTTGGGTTTCCGCTCTTACCTTCCTCTCTCCTGAAACCTGACACCCGACACCTGAAACCTGGTTTTTAAATCCAGATGATAAGGAATGAATGATTACTATTTACCAATGGCCGTGAATTTACACTCGGACATCTCCGGATATGCCGTCTAATCGTCGATTACAATATTCCATACATAAGGACAATTATTGAACAAAACGAAATAAAATTGCCGGCCACGGTTGCAATCTGAATAAAACTGCTTATTTTTTCCAACCACCACGCCCGGGTGGGGTGGATTGTTTCAAAAGTTGCAAACCATATTGCACAACCAGAATGCCGGTACGGCAAAAACATGGGGAGAAAATAAAATGGTAGATCGTTCTCATATTACACTTTACAGCGGGGGACACAAGGGAGCTGAGTCCGAATTCGGAGGACTTGCCGAGAGTTGGGGGATTCAGGAAGTTAACTTTTCGTTCGAGGGACACAATACCGAGAGAACCAGAGGAGTGATGGTATTGAATCCGGAGGAACTGGACAAAGGGAATGTCAGCATGGAAATAGTATCCGCCCGCATGGGCAGGAAATATTCCAAAGCTGAAAAAATCCGCAAGGTCATCCAGACCATTTTCCACATGGTCAATAAGGGCTACCAAGTGATAGCGGTCGGATGGATACAGCCGGATGACACCGTCAAAGGGGGAACCGGTTGGGGTGTTGAACTGGCAAAGCTTTTCAACCGCCCGATTAGTGTGTATGATCAGGAGCGCAAGGGGTGGTTCTCATGGAAGGATAACAGCTGGGTTGCCGATACCCCGGTAATCTCGGATAATACTTTTGTCGGAACCGGAACCAGAAATCTCACCGACGACGGGCGCAGAGCAATTCGCAATCTTTTTGAAAGCTCCTTCGGACCCGCAGAGGGAGATTGATCCATCTTCGTCCTTAATACTCAAGGCTCAAGAGATGTCGTGGTGTTTTGAATAAACAAAGCTTAGGAAATTTTCGGGTTTCTGTATCAAAAAGCATTCCGAGCCGATTTTTATTTATTATGTTTCTACCTTCACCGGCTTTACCTGCCAGATCTTGTCACAGTACTGCCGCATGGTGCGATCCGAAGAAAAAAAGCCGCAGCGCGCTGTGTTGAGTATGGACATGCGGGTCCATGACTGCTCTTCCCGATAGGCCCCGGCAGCACGGTCCTGACAATCGATGTATGACCCAAAATCGGCGAGCAGCAAATATTCATCGCGGTTCAATAACGAGTCCACAATCGGTCTGAAAAGGTCCCTATCCCCATTGGAGTACTCGCCTGCGGCAATCCTATCCAGTACTTCCCGGAGATTCCTGTTTTCATTGTAGTAGGCTTTGGGGTTATAGCCGTTTTGTTTGATTTTGAGGACCTCCTCGACTGTCAGACCGAATAGGAAGAAGTTTGTCTCACCCACGTGCTGCCGAATTTCGATATTAGCACCGTCCAGTGTACCGGTAGTTAAGGCGCCGTTGAGGGCAAACTTCATGTTGCCGGTTCCAGAGGCTTCCTTGCCCGCCATTGATATCTGCTCGGAGATATCGGCGGCCGGATAGATTTTTTCCGCCATCGAGACGTTAAAATTGGGCAGAAAAACGACTTTAAGCCGATCAGCCACATCCGGGTCGTTGTTTACTACTTCTGCTACCGAGTTGATCAGTTTGATAATCAGCTTTGCCATGTGATATCCGGGCGCGGCTTTGGCTCCAAAGATAAATGTGTACGGCACGATTTCAATGTTCGGATCGACCTTGATGCGCTGGTGGAGGGAAATAATATGCAAAACCTTCAGCAGCTGGCGTTTATATTCGTGCAAGCGTTTGACCATTACATCGAAAATAGACTGTGGGTCGATTTTGGTACCTGTATTTTGCATGATATAATCCGCAAGGTCTTGCTTATTTCGCTGCTTGACATCGCGCCACGCCTGGCGGAAATTTTCATCGTCGACAGATGCTTCCAGTTTTTGCAGCTGTGTCAAATCGTTGAGCCACCCGTCTCCAATTTTCTCGGTGATCAACTTTGCCAGTCGTGGATTTGCCAAACGCATAAACCGGCGCGGCGTCACACCATTGGTCTTGTTATTGAATTTTTGCGGCCACATCTCAGCGAAATCTCGCAATGTCGATTCCCTGAGCAGTTTCGATTGCAGCTCGGCGACCCCATTAATGGAGAAACTGCCCACACTGGCCAGATTTGCCATGCGCAACTGCCGCTCCTGATTTTCCTCGATCAGCGACATCCGGGCTGCCCGATCCGGTTCATCCGGAAACCGCACGCGTACCTCTTCCAGGAAGCGATGATTGATTTCATAGATGATTTCCAGATGCCGGGGCAGCAGGCGCTCAATGAGGCTGACAGGCCATTTTTCCAGGGCTTCCGGAAGAAGGGTGTGGCAGGTATAGGCGAATGTCTGCTGAGAGATATCCCAGGCTTTATCCCAGGCGAGATGATGCTCATCAATGAGGATGCGCATCAATTCCGGGATGGCGATAATCGGATGGGTATCATTGAGTTGGATAACCACCTTTTCCGGAAACAGATGCCAGTCGCTGTTTTTGAGTTGGAATCGGCGGATAATATCCCGCAGGGAGCATGTCACAAAGAAATATTGCTGCTTGAGGCGCAGTTCCTTACCTTGAGGCGTGTTATCGTTCGGGTAAAGAACTTTGGATATGTTCTCGGAGCGAGTCTGTTGTTCCACAGCACGTGCATAATCACCGATATCAAAGAGCTGGAAGTCAAATTCCTCGCTGGCCCGGGCGCGCCACAACCGCAAAATATTTACCTGGTTCGTCCGATATCCGGGAACCAAAGTAATGTAAGGTTCACCCAATATCTTTTCTCCCGGGACCCAGCGTACGCGTTGCTTGCCGCTGTTATCTGCGTAGCGTTCGGTATGTCCGCCAAATTGGACCTCCACCATGTCATCGGGCTGGGCGAATTCCCAGGGATTGCCTTGATAAAGCCACTCATCGGGGCTTTCGACCTGCCAGCCGTCCTTGAAAGACTGTTTGAAGATGCCGAACTCATAACGAATGCCGTAGCCCACGGCCGGAATGTCAATGGTGGCCAGTGAATCTAGAAAGCAGGCGGCCAGTCGGCCTAAGCCGCCATTGCCCAATCCCGGCTCAACATCAAGATCGATATAATCTTCAAGATTGAGATCGTACTCGGCCAAAGCCTGACGCGCCAAATCCGTGGTATCCGTATACAGCATATTTTGTGGCAACTGCTTGCCCATCAAATATTCCATGGAGAAATAGTAAGCAAATTTGGGATTTGCTTTAAAATGCGCTTCTGTGGTTTTGCGCCAGCGCTCAACCAGATGATCTCGGACCGTATGGGACAGGGTCATATAGACATCGCTATGACTGGCGGATTGCACTGCAGTGCCCAGCGTAAAATAGAGGTTATCCACCAACGCTTGTTTAAACGCCGCCACGGTTCGACCGGTGCGGCTATTCATTCTCTTATTGGAATCCATTTGGTTCTTCTCCTTTGGGTGTATCGATGCCGGCTAACTAATGTCTCGGAGCTTCTATAATCCATTGGAATTACGGTACTTTTTGCGATTATCTTGTTGGTATGCCGCATGGAATGATGGAGTAGTGGAATTATGAGCGAAGCGAACTAACTTGACCCTGATGTTGCAACATTAAAGGAAACTGCCCACCTGGCATAAACCCGCGGCATCCCGTGCTTTGGCAATAAGTTTGGTGCCGGCCGGAACAGGTAAAGCCTTTCACGTAAAGTTTATAATTTAAGACTTTTTAAAAAGAATGCAACAACCAATTTCAGGCTGAAAATTTGCGGATATACGCTTCAATAATTTGGGTATTGTGCTGGAGCGACTCATCTCGATAGGATATCGTCCTCGTCCTCGTTCTCGTCCTCGATCCGTTTGGCAACGGACTTCACCAACTCTATTTTTTCGATTACGAGAACGAGGACGACGACGAGGACGAGAAACAATCCAATCGTCATTTCAGGCGTTTGCCACTTGAGTCTTTGCTCTTAAATTGCCTCGAAGAGGCCACTTTTTCCGAGCGTAGTCTCGGAAAAAGCTTAGTACCTATTTATTGAAATCACATCATGTTTGCAAAGGATTAATCTACCAAAATATTTTCCGGTTGATCCGGGTTGGGTGTAAGCGCAACCTATAATCCGAATGGTTAAATTGTTCTGGCTTTCTTCTATTCAGGTATATAGTTTAATAAGCTGCGGAGCTGTGGCGAGCGGTCCAATTATTCCCATAATGAGCATCAAAGTTTCAAAATGTCTCATCCAGGTCATTTTATTGGTGGTGTTTCCTGTCATTCGTTTCCCCAATGCTCAATGTCTGTAACGTCAAGCGTCAGTGACCGCCGCCAAAGACCTCGCGTCGAGACGGACGCTGATTCGGCGGTCAACTGGACGCAATTGTTGTCGATTTATTTTTTTGTCACATTTCCGAAATTTAATCAAATCACCGCGGCAACCGCGTCAATAACCGCTTAGGAGAGAGTTTAACCGGGATTAATATCCGAGAATATGGAACCGCGAAATTTATACCGCTAAAGTCGATTTTAGTGGGGACCAGGCATTTCGAATGTCAATACCATTGCTGCGATTGCCAGTATTGTGAACTGTTTTTAATCTTATCTACCGTCGCAAGATCAGCTCCGAATGGATTAATCGGCAACGTTGGCTCTTCGATAAAGTGAGTTTCATAAAAAGGCGTGTCTTTCAATTTCATGTTATATGCCGTTGCCATGAGATTTTCCAAATTGATCGTATCCTGAATATTATATGATAAAAGCGTTTCAAGTGCTTTTGAATTACCGGTTTTCTGATATTCGTCCCACAACAGCACGGCAAAGAAACCATCAATATCACTTAAATCGCCCCTGTCCATCCCCAGCTGCCTTTCGCATCCTTTCAGACCGCCGCGATATCCGAGACTATAAAGTATGTAACGCAAATCTATTTGGGCATGGTCGAGTCGGATATTGAAATAGTGCTCAATGAAAGGAATATCAAAATTTTTGCCGTTGTAGCTGACAATAATTTTGTATTTCTGAATGTCCTCGATAAAATCATCAAGGTTTTGCCCCTGCACATAGGTTTGAATAGATTCGCCGTCATAAAGGGCAATGGTGGTTATATCGTTGAAATAGCGATCCAGTCCGGTGGTTTCGATATCCAGGTAAACCGTTGATTCCTTGAACTCGAGAAATAACCTCCAGGATTGGTTTGATGGTAGAAGTTTAGAAAAATAGGATGGATTGCATCGGCGAAGATGATCTAATGATTCCTCTATCCCCTTATCCAGAAGATACTTGCGCCCAGCTGATAATGGAATTGAGATTTCATTATTCATAGATGCCCAATCCCTGAGACCCGATTCCCAAAGCCTTTGTTCGGTTATGGCACCGATTCCCTGGATGTGGATGAATGTGTTTTGAAGCATAATTAAACCTATATCCGATTTTTACATTTGGACAAGGTCGTAATGCCGGTATATCCTGAGAAGCTTCTTGTTTGCACCAATATGGGATAAACCCATATCTACAACCACTTAACCAATCAACGATATCTGACTTTAGGCACTTTAGCTCACTTTAGTTCATTTTAGGCACTTATATGTAATAAAACCAACACTCCCTTTCAGGGAGGAATCAGTGCCGGGCCCTCTGGACCCGGGTATCTACTTTTTCCTCTTTAAACTCCAGACGGCCATCTTTATGTAAAAGCCTGATTACATATAGATGAAAGTCCTTATCGCCTATATTTTCATAAAACAGAAAGACATTATCATCTCTGGGTGTATTGGCACTGGCTGTCGTACCACACATAAAATGGTAAAATCGATGCTTGGCATATAGATCGCATGTATTTTCAAGTCTCAGGAAGTGATCGTGCCCACAAAAAACAAATTCAATTTTCTGTGAATTCACAAAATCAATTAATCTGCGGGAATTCATAAAAAGATCCATATCCGTTCCCAGGAGCGGATAATGGGTGAGCAGCAGCGCCAGGTCGTAAGTCATTCCATGCAGTTTTTCTTCGACAGTGCTTAGGATACTCTCTTCAACAAAGCCGCAATCATTAAACACAAGCGTATTGTCAATGCCGATAAACACAACCCGTTTCCCGTCAATCGTCAGGAGCTTTAAAAAATTAATATCGGTAAAATTTTCTTTCAGCTTGGTTATTTTCCGATCCACAAAGAGTTTCTGTTTTTTGGTTTGCTGATGGCCGGAGGGATAAAGCACCGCTGGATTGTAAACATACTCTTTGAAGAGTTCATGCCCAACGGTGTTTCTTTTGTCATGGTTCCCAATGACGGCCACAAAATGCTCACAATTTATCTTATCAAAAAATTTTCGGGCTTCGGAAAATTCGCATTCACGGCCGTCGGTGGTACTATCGCCGGTATCTATGACTACGTCGGCAGGATAAGAATTTATTTTTTTAAGCAAAAGCTCATCGTCACCATCCCAGTGGCGTGGCCCGAAATGCAGGTCGGATATTTGTAAAATATTCATTTTTCGTAAGCGTTCACAGGTTTGGGGCTTCGACCCCACAAGCAGGGTTCAAGGTTTAATCCACAGATTTCGCAGATTACACGGATTACTCTAATCACTTTAAGAGTGGTGCGAAATCTAAAATTTAAGGCCTTTTTTGACGCTAATTTAAAAGGTTTTATCTACTATATCAAGATGTTCCTGTGGCTCGACCCCCATTTGGCATTACACCCCCATTTACCCATCAATAATTCAATGGACATCCCAAAAGTTCCCGGTTCTACAATCCCGGATCATAACCGGGAGGTTACTTCGCGGAGGAACACAGCATTTGCAAAGTTGTAAACCCAAAATTCTGTGGCGCTTTTGTTTCAGCAGCATTCCTTCCATTCAATGCACCATTCACAATATATTCTTTACCTAAGAATTTCTGGAAGAAAGTTACAACTTTATCAATTGTGGGTGTTTCTAAGCCACATAATTCATTTATACCTTTCATCATACAACTACCGCCAGGAATATCTTCAGTAAAATAACGATTAGTAAAATCCGGCAAAAATGTGCCATCGTTCTGCTTTATAAATGGACAACGTATTCCTTTATAAGCCGCATTTGTAGCAAAACATGAACGGCATGTACTCATGTCGGTAATTGTATCATGATAAGTCTTTTTAATACGTTCGGAATTTGGCGGGAATTCAGCGGATAAACCTTCTAAGCCACCTTTTTCTTCTATCATACGAATTGCATTCTGTAATTCACCATCACATTGTTCAATCAAATTTGCGCTGAAATCATCCATATCTTCATAGAAAAATGGATTCTCAGGTAAAGTATCACCTTCTTTATATTCATGAAGCAAGCCATACAAACGTTGTGGATGAATAATACTATTTGCATTATATAATGTTAAAGATAAGAAATATTTCATCTTTGTAATAGATGTTCCATTCCACATCTTTGTCACATATTCACCAATTTCATCTGTTCGACTGCGTGGATAACATGCAATAGAATATCCATGTTTCTTGCCGATCAAACTTACACGTCGGCCAAATTCTTTTATGCGGCAATTGTATGGCATCGGCTGAACAACTGCCAAACAAATCTTATTAAAAATGGCGCCTAACGCTTTAGGTGCAATCCATTCAACTACACCACCAGGTGTTGCCATTATAATAGTGCCAGGACGAAGATAATCTTTAATTGCAGTCAAAACCGGCTCCAATGAAAATTCAGGTAAAGGCAAAACAATTATGTCAGCTCCAGGAATTATATCAGCAGGTTTTTTAGAAATATAACGCGGACGACCAATGGTTTGAGATCCATCAGGATTATCAACAATTAAGTCTCCCCCAGTTTTCGCAATTGTCGCATTCCACCGTTCGGATTCATTTTGAAATGGCGCAAAAACATCCACTGTAAAGCCGTTTGAAGAGAATTCACTAACACAAACATGGGATGCATTACCGGCACCACAAACTACTATAGTCCTGGAATCTTTTGAAACATCGCTTGATTCATTTACACTTTTCATCATACAATACCCACGATAATATTTTGAGTTGTCAATCCAAACGACCGGATAAAGCAATCAACAATATTGAATCGTACTTTTATTCAGTAACTATCACTTCAACGTTGGATCCAGTCGATCGCGAACCCAGTCCCCGAGGATGCTCATGGCCAGCGTTGCGAGAAATATAGTAATGCCCGGCAATACGGCGATCCACCAGGCGGTGGTCAGATAGTCCCGGCCGAAACCCCAGCATGTTTCCGAGACTGGTCAGGCGGCTGGATGCCGATGCCGAGAAAACTCAAGGAGGTCTCCAGGATGACGGTGCCCGGGAAGTTGAGGGTCATATTCCCGATAAGCGCGCTGGATATATTCGGAAGAATATGGCGCAGGTAAATCCTTGTCGGGGTCGCACCCAGGGTGTTGACCGCAACCGCGTAACCATGGGTCCTGGCCGACAATGCCAGTCCCCGTGTAAGACGCGCGTAACGCTCCCAGCCATAGATACCCATCAGACAGATAAACAATGTCAGGCTGTTGCCAAAAAAGGCGAGCAAAGCCAGTGCAATGATGAAAAACGGCAAAGCCGCCTGAAAATCAATAGCCGCCATCACAATGTCGTCAACCCAGCCACGAAAATGGGCCGCCAGAAAACCGAGTGAAGTCCCCAGAATAGCACCGATGATGGTGCCTAAAAACGCGACCAGCAGGCTCATGCGGATTGAAAAAATAAGGCGGCTCAAAACGTCGCGTCCGAGATCGTCGGTACCAAACGGATGGCTCAAAGCACCGCCTTCCATCCAGAAAGGCGCTTGCAACCGTGCCCGCAGATCAATGGCCGTATACTCGTAAGGGGAGATAAGCGGTGCCGAAACAGCGACAAAAACCATAAACAGCAACCATAGGGCTGCAATGATCACAAGCGGAGGGTAACGTTCAAAAAACGGCGCAACTTGGTCCGAAGGTCCTCCCGGGGCCGCTCGGCAGGGCGCGTAAATAACGATGCAGTTTGTGAATTGTCAGCCATAATAGTACCCCGTTTCATAAATTGTACGGTGAAAAATGGCAATTTGAAATTGTACTGTATTTCATCCGTTTTGAAGCAGCATTGAAATCCGACGGTTGATTCGTTTTGTCAACATGTCAAATTACCAAAATCGTGCGCAGAACTTTTGATACATTACACTAGTTCCCTTTATTCTT
>PVMK01124887.1_pt1 | contig 12261 bp, 11 predicted proteins | sample 1853481 | NCBI WGS metagenome assembly PVMK01 (sample SAMN08533507, study PRJNA380276) | Marine sediment metagenome, whole genome shotgun sequencing project. | reverse complement strand
GCAATCAGTTGGCCCCCGTTTCTGCCCGACGCACCCCAGCCGACCCGGTTCGCTTCAACGACGGCGACAGAATAGCCCCGTTCTGCAAGGTTTAGCGCTGTCGCAACCCCGGTGAAGCCGGCGCCGACGATGCAGATATCAGCAGACACACTGCCCCGAAGTATCGGATAGTCGGTCTGTTCGTTGGCCGTCGCCGCATAATAGGATGCGACGTGTTCCGTGGGTTGAAGTGCTGCTGCCATTAAAATAACTGTCTTACTGCGTAGTACCGGGCTTCTGATAAACGACTGTTCCATCTAGCAGCGTCATCAGGACTTTTGCCTCGTTGATCTAATGCGCCGGCAAGTCGAACAGATTAAGGAGAAGCGCCAGCGCCACAAAGTGGAATAATCCGGTGGTTCGTTTCTTTACGTTGTCGCAGGGCAACGAAATGATGCCACGTCCCATGCTCACCATCGTAAAATCCGGGACTCGCCGATTCAATGCGCCGCAGTTCGGACATTCAAGAACATCGAGTTAAGGCTTCTTGACAAACTTCAGCGTCATTCGATCACTTTCGCCTATGGCCAGATACTTGTCCCGATCCACGTCACCCAAGTCAAAATTCGGTGGCAGAGTCCATACCCCCTTCGGATGGTCGCCGGTGTCTTTGGGGTTGGCGTTGATTTCGCTTTTTGCCACCAGTTCAAACCCCGCGGCCCCAGCCAGTGCAATCACATAGTCTTCACGCACATAGCCGGATTCGGCCTTGGGGTCCTGTTCCACGATGGCGTCCTGGCGATGCTGCACAATACCCAGCGTACCGCCGGATTTGAGTACCGCATTCATTGCAGAAAAAGCGGCTTCTTCGCTGCCTTCTTCCATCCAGTTGTGCAGATTACGAAACGTCAAAACCAAGTCGGCACTGCCCGGAGGCGCTGCTTCCAGTTTTGCCGGCGGAACAAAGACCGTGGCAATCACCTGGCCGTAGATCGCGGGATCTGCCTTGAACTTCTCCAGAAGGCGGTTGGCATTGCCACGAAAATATTCATTTTCGGATTCCGGATCATAGTTGGCCGCATACAGTTTCCCCGTGTCCCGGAGGAAGGGCGCCAAAATCTCCGTGTACCAGCCGCCGCCGGGCGTGATCTCCACGACGGTCATGTCGGCGCGAATACCGAAAAACTCCAAGGTTGCCACAGGGTGTCGGGCCTCGTCGCGGGCACGGTTTCCGGCCGAACGTTGGGCGGATTCGGCGGCCGCCGACAGCGATTCATTTTCGGCTCCAACTGCTGCGGTCAGCGAGACGAGGATCGAAACGAAAAGAAGTGTGGCCCGGATGGTGGTCAGCATGGATGTCTCCTCCGATTTCGTTCGGTTCGTTTTGTTTTCGAGGATATCACTATGACCAGGTGTGTGCCTCGCTATGAACCGAATGCTCACATTGATCTTTGTACGGTGCATACCATGCCTATAGGGAGGTAAAGGTGGTACCGCCTGCAGGTTTGACCTGATAATAACGGGCATGGACTATGCGGCTATGATCGTTCGTCGCGATCCATATGCTGAGGTCGGATCAACAAGGACAGCTAAACATGGCGAATGTAAGAAACGGAAAGCAACAGCGCATCATCGACGTCGTCCGGAGGCTGGGCCTGGAAAGCGACGACGTGCTTCCCCATGGGCACCATATCGCCAAGGTGCCGATTTCCGAGCTGCAGGCCAGAGAAAAGCAAAGCGACGGCAAGCTGATTCTCGTCACGGCGATGACCCCGACACCGCAAGGCGAGGGCAAGACGACAACCAGTATCGGCCTGGCCGATGCGATGAATCATCTCGGTCACCAGACAAGCTTATGCCTGCGTGAACCGTCACTGGGTCCGTATTTCGGAATCAAAGGCGGCGGTACCGGCGCTGGCCGGGCCCAGTTATATCCTGCCGAAGACATTAACCTGCATTTCGTCGGCGACATGTACGCAGTCGAGAAAGCGAATAACCTGCTGGCCGCCATGCTCGACAATCATCTACAGCATGGAAACAAGCTTGGCATCGACCCGCGGAGAATCGTGTGGCAGCGGGTCATTGATCTGAACGACCGTGCATTGCGGGAAATCATCGTCGGCCTCGGCGGTGTCATGCACGGGGTACCGCGCCGTGACGGCTTCAATATCACGCCGGCTTCGGAGGTGATGGCAATGCTGTGCCTGGCGCGTGATTACCAGGACCTCGGTCGCCGCCTGGCCGAAACCGTGATCGCTTTTACGTACGAGGGTGAACCGATCCGGGCGGCGGACATCATGGCGAACGGCGCGATGCAGGTCTTGCTGCGCGATGCCGTCAATCCTAATCTGGTGCAGACCCTCGAGGGGACACCGGCATTCGTACACGCTGGGCCATTTGCCAACATTGCGCAGGGCACCAACACCGCGATCGCGACTCGCATGGCGCTAAAGCTCAGCGACTATGTCGTCACCGAGGCGGGCTTCGCGTCGGATCTGGGTGCCGAAAAATTCATTGACATCAAATGCCGAATCGCCGGGCTCAAACCGCAGGCGGTCGTGATCGTGGCAACTGCAAAGGCGGTCGCATGGCACGGCGGGGCCAAAGAAAACGGCGGTTTGGCAAACCTGCAAAAGCACATCGAGAACATTAAGCACTTCGGATTGAAGCCGGTTGTTGCCATCAACCGATTCAGCGATGACAAACCGGCGGCGCTCCGGAAGATCGTTGCATTCTGCGAGCAACAGGGGGTTGAAGCTGCGATCGCCGAGCACTGGGCTCGGGGCGGAAAGGGTGCGACGGACCTGGCTGAAGCGGTGCTGCGCTCGATCAAGGCCAACGGGCGCCGCAAGTTGAAATTTGCCTATCCGTTAACCATGCCACTGGACAAGAAGATCGACACATTGGCTCGCAACCTGTACGGGGCGTCGGGCGTCGATTTCGATCGCGCGGCACAAAATGATATCGAGTTTTTGACCAAACGGGGATTCGGGAAGCTGCCGGTTTGTGTCGCGAAGACAGCGGCATCGCTGAGCGATATGCCATCGGCACGCGGGAGGCCCCGGAACTTTCGTATCAAAGTGACGGCATTGCGGATCAACGCTGGCGCAGGATTCATCGTTGTCATTGCGGGCAACATTATGACGATGCCTGGACTGCCAAAGGTGCCTGCGGCTGCAAAAATCAGGGTGCTGCGCGATGGCCGCGCCGCCGGGCTGGCCTAGGACACACAACGCCGCAACCCGCCAGCGCGACATAGCTTGACTCTCCAACCCGTGTAGATTTTCCTATCGCTAACATGGACATCCTGAAATCCAAATATTTGAACGGCTGGCCGCTGCTCTACTGGATCGCCGGCATCAACAGTGTGGCCGTGTTCGCCTACATGCCAACGCAGGACCTGTCCGGGCCGGTGGGCGTGTCCGAGATGATCCAGATGACGGTTCGATGCAGCGTGCCCTTGCTGTACCTGGCTTTTGCCACCGCTGCAATGAATGTCCTGTTCCCGGGCACCGTTACCCGGTGGCTGCTGCGCAACCGTCGTTCGATCGGGCTCTCGTATGCCGCCGCGATGGGGTGGCAGCTGTTTTTCATCCTGTGGATGTGGGCGGGTCACTGGGAATATTACACAGATGAGGTTTACTTGCTGGAGGATATTGTCATCCAGGTTCCAGGTTACCTGTTCATTTTTGCAATGACCATCACCTCCTTTATGCCCGTTCGTTGCAGGATGAATCCTACCGTTTGGCGTGTGCTACACAAAACGGGCATATATTTCCTTTGGTTTACCGTGGTGAGTACCTACTACTACGAGCTGACCTATTACGGTGATATCCAAATCATCGACTACATCTACATGGCCGCTGGTCTGCTGGCCTATCTGATGCGAGTGGCCGCGTGGGGCCGCTTGCGCGTGATGCAAGCTGCCAAAGCGTAAAAAAACCGGCACTGACGGTGATGGACACACTGGAAAAGAATCAGAAGGCGTTCACCGGTCAATCCCAGGGTTTTGCTAGCGATGGTGAAACCTATGCCGATGCAGAGGGCCTCGCGTGGATGCTGAATGACCTTCCCGCGTCACCCGACGCGATGGCGCTTGACATCGCGACGGGGACCGGTGAGTTCGCCCGCGCATTGGCACCGAAGGTCGCGACGGTGATCGGGCTCGATGCGACCAACGCGATGATAGAGCAGGGAAAGAAATTCATCGAACAAGCCGGAATCGAGAACGTCAGCTTTCAGAAAGGCATTGCGCAAAATCTGCCCTTTGCCGATGAGTCCTTTGACATCGTTGCGTCGCGTTACGCGTTTCACCATTTTTCGGATCCAAAACCCGTTATCTCGGAAACGGTTCGCGTCTGCAAGACTGGCGGTCACGCCATTATCGTCGACATCATCGTTCCCGACGAGTCGACGGCAGCCGAGTACAACTACTACGAGTGGCTTTGCGACCAATCCCACACGCGGTGTCTCGGCTACGAGGAGTTTCAAACGTACTTTCAGCTATTCGGAATGGAAGTAGTCTCGGCACGGACCCGGGTTCTCGAGGAGAAACTCATCGAGTGGATGGACTTCTCCCTGACCGAGAAGGAGCATCGCGAGGAGATCCTTCGCGCCGTGCGGCCGAGCTGAACGACGGCCCGATGACCGGGCTCTCTCCCTATGAAGAGGGCTCCGTCCTCTGCTTCAGGCAGCTCGATCTGTCGATCCTTGCGCGCAAACTACCCTAGCCCGAATATTGCTCGAGCCACGAACATAAGACGGTGGATTCGTTCGCAACCACGTGTCACTGTATCGCTGTCACCGCGCACCGGCGGACCTGATAAATCGAATAAGCTAGGGCCCGATTCCATTGAAGACCTTCCATGCAGCGATTCAAACGCAGGCGTTCACACTGACCGGACAGCTAAAAGCTCGCGGACGGAACAACGCCAGCAGAGCTGCTCGAACAAGCCGAACTTCTCCGCCCATACGTGGACGCAGTGCAGGTCACCGACAACCCGAGCGGATTGGTCCATATGTCGCCACTCGCAGCCGCGAGTTTGCTGCTGCAGGCAGGCATTGACCCGATTGTCCAGCTGTCCTGCCGCGACCGCAACCGGATCGCACTACAGAGTGAGTTGTTGGGCGCGGCCGCGATCGGTGTGTCGAGCCTGCTGCTTCAGCGTGGCCACAAACTGCCGAAAGATTATCAGCCGAAGACCAAGCAGGTTTTTGATATCGGAGCCAAGCGGCTGGTCGGTACCGCCCGGGCGATACAACAGGACCCAAGGCTTGCGAACGCAGCGAAGCTGTTCATCGGCACGATCGCGGTCGCGTTCGACCCGGCGTCAAAATGGAAACCGGACGCACTACTCGTCAGGTCCGATGCGGGCGCGCGTTTCATACAGACTCAGCTGTGCTTCGATGTGGACGTGCTGCGCCGTTACGTCAGGCGATTGAGTGCGACGAAGCTGACCCACCGTGTCCACGTGATCGTTTCCCTGGGCACGCTGCCGTCCGCGGACGCGGCGCTATGGTTGCAAAAGAATCTGCGCGGCTCCGTGATGCCGAAGGCGGTGATAAGACGAATGGAGCAGGCCCGTGATCCGGAACAGGAAGGCGTGAAGATTTGCGCCGAGATTCTGCAAGAAGTTGCCGAGATTCCGGGAGTGGATGGTGCGAATTTGGTGAGCCCCGGCGACCTCGAAACGGTGCCGGCCGCGATTCAGGCGTCAGGGCTCCGCGAACAGGTATCCGAGGTATTAGAAAAACACGAGACAACGTGACTCGATGCTCTCCCGGCCCGGAGCGTCGGGTGAGGCGGACGGATCATCGAAGGCTGCGTGCGGCGCGAAGCGTGCCCGGCCATCGCGGGCCGAATCGTAGGTCTTGATCGCGATGACCTCATCGGCCTGCATATCCGGAAAGTAGAACCAGCGCTGCTGCGGATTGAATGCGACGTGAAAAATCTCACCGATCCGGTCGCGCGCTCGTCGTTCAGTTACAACCAGGTCTTTTGTGTCGATACTCTGCGCATCGCACAACGCCAGCGGCGCGGTCCGGACCGGCCCGCGCAATGGCCGCCAGATGTTGACGATCGCGAAATGTCGCGCGAGCCGCTGCTGCGCCTCCTCGCCCGGCAACAGATCGCGAACCCTTTGGCGCGCCGATCGATCCGTATAGTCGCTATGCGCCGTGCTTACCGGCTCGCGCACATCGCGTTGCTGTCGCGTGCCCTGGTCATCGGCGCGGCGGGTGTGGTCGAACACAATAACGTTTTCCGCGCCGGCCAGCTCGGTGATCAGTTGCTCCAGTTCGTGATTGTATACGGCGCTGAGTTGATCATCAGAATAGAAATCCTGCACGCGAGTTTGACGCCGGAGCATTTCGAACCCCTGCCGATCGATCGATAGCTGTTCACGGATCTGCCGCGCGTCAGTGATCGTCACTGTTTGCTGAATGTACTGGCCGGTTTGACGCTCAACCTCCCGGCCCCCTTCCGACGGGTAAACGATTGGTGTGATTCCCGTGTCGACCACGAATCGCAGCCTTGCTTCGACCGTACGCTCTCGTTGACTGCCGTGGGTACTCATCGTTCTACGGATTCCGCAGGCTCAACCTTGGCTTTTGAGTCAGTTCCATAGCCGTTCAGGCTGCGAATGCGAAAACCGACCCAATAATAGGCCAAGGCGCCAATGGCGATATTCGCTATCGCGCTCGCCGCGAAAGATCCCCTGGAGATCGAACAGCCAGCGGCCGATGAATGCCAGCGGCAGGAATACAAAGATGACCCTCAGACTCGTCAACACGACGGCGGGCATCGGCGTTCCCCAAGCCGTTGAATATCGAATTCGCCGCCATGATCAACCCATGCGCACCATAGCTGATCGAGACCAGCCACAGGTATTCAACCGCTACACTTTGAATTGAATCCGATACGGTGAACAGCCCCGTCAGCGGGTACGCGACGAGATCGAGTGACGCGGCGAGCACGAGTCCAAAGATCACACAGAATTTCGCAATAACCCGACGCGCCTCGAGCAAGCGGTCAAACTGGCGGGCACCGAAGTTCATGCCGACGAATGGGCTGGCAATCGCCGACAGCGAATAAAAGAAAATCAGTGCGATCGGCTCGATCCGCATCGCGATCCCGAACCCGGCAACGGCGTTGAGTCCGTAATCTGCAACCATGGCGACGACGATCGCGTTGGAGATCGGCACCGTCGCATAGGTCAGTGCAGCCGGCCCGGCAATCCGCAGGACCTGGCGCCAGGAATCGAGGATCACCGAGAACTTCGTAAATGGATTCGCGAAGACGCGTAGTTTCGTGTGCAGGTAGACCAGCGTGAAACAAAGCATGACCGCGTTCGCGATCAGTGACGCGATGGCCGCACCCCGGATCTCGAGCCGCGGGAAGCCAAACCAGCCAAAGATCAGGATCGGGTCGAGCACCGCGTTCAACAGCGCGGCCGCCGTGATGATCTTGCCCTCCAGCAGCGTATTACCACGGGCACGAATGCCGGCGAGGCACAGCCACATTGCCACCGCGACCGGCTCTACCCAGTACCAGACGCCCATGTAGTCCTCAATCAGCGGCATGACCTCCTCGGTCGCACCCAATGCCGAGAACACGGGCCTGATCGTCGCGAGGCCGACGAGGCACAACGCGAACGCGACCAGCGTCGCGAGCACGGCCGTATCGGTCGTCAGCCGCCTCGCTTTGTATTGATCGTTCTGTCCCACTGCGCGGGAGATACACGACGATGCGCCGGCCTCGAAGCCAATACCGATCGCGCTGAGCAACCAGATGATCGGAAACGCGAAACTGATGGCCGCGAGCGGCGCGTCGCCGAGTTGTGAGATGAAAAACAGATCGACGGCGTCGAACGAGAAAATCGCCAACAGGCCGACGGCCATTGGCGTGGCTTGCCGGCGCAAGTGGCCGGCGACAGGTCCTTCGGTCAGATTCGCGATCACTGGATAACTACTGGTTAATTCTTGTTACGGCGCCTCACAGCGGTGACTATGTCTGGCCTCGCTAAACGAAGGCTGCGTGCCTGATCAGGCTGCCTGTTTCTCTTCGAGCATTTCGCCGCGCCATTCGGCGACGTTCATCTCGATCGCGGCGAATCCGGCAATCCAGACCAGCTCGTCCCAGACATACATCCAATGGGCCAGATATCCCCAGTATGCTGCGAACAGCAGCAACACTCCGTAAAGAACAATCTTGGAAACGTTGGCAGCCGTCATCAGCGGGCCGCCGGTCCGCCCGCGGCTCTGCATGCGCACCATGAACTCGATCGTGAATACGATCAGTAGCCAGACCGATGCCTCGACCAGGTCTACCCAAGCGAGTGCACGGTCGAGGCCAAGACCCTTTGCATCAGCGACGACCGACCCGCTACCGGAATAGAAGAACTCGCTGGCGCCGGACAGCCGAGAGCAATTGGTCGAATCGATGAGCGTGTATTCGAGGTTGTAGGTATAGGACAAATCCTGATCGGCAAGCTGACACAGGCTGTTGACTCCCGGCACCGGTTCGGTCGGGTACAGGTCCATGACTGCGATCGAATACGCGTAGATTGTATGGGCCAGAAATACATAACAAATCAAGCGCACACCGTGCATCAGCTTCTCGACGCCGGGCTTGTACGCTGTTTCGTCCGACAACGCATAAGTCTCGAGCTCGAACAGGGCCAACAGCACGAACCACGCCAGCTCATCGATCGTCGTCACGAATGCACCGGCCCATTCCACGGTCGTGCCGCCCGCCCGCAGCGTATGCTGCGCCATTCGCCAGTCGTCCCAGACATAGAAACCAAAGTTGATGATCAGCACCGTGTAAACGGTCCACTTGATCAGTTGCTTGATCGCATGGGGAGTCAGGCGGCTCGGTTCCGGTTGCGCTGTGGTTGTGGACTCAGGCGACACGGTTATGATTGACTGTTCCTTAGGAGCGTGGGCACGGTGTATTGAATATTGGCTAAATTCAGCATGAAAATCACTGGTTCTGTTGTCTCCGTCCATAGCGGTAACAACGAGGACATGAGCAAGGAATCGACCGGCTCCGTACGGGCCGAACTCGACGGTTTCGTCGGGGACAAGCATCGAAGTTACAGCCGCGTGGCCTACGAAGGCGAGTCGGTGCCCGTTGGAACGACATGCCGAAATAGCCGTCAGTGGTCGGCGGTTGCCGTAGAAGAACTGGCCAAGATTCAGCAGGCCATGGAACTCGAAACGCCTTTGACAGCTGAAACACTCGGCGCGAATCTTTGTTTTTCAGGGCTAGCCGATTTTTCCCGACTGCCGAAAGGCACAGAGCTATGGTTTCCATCGGGCGCGATACTCGTCGTCGAGAACTACAACCCACCGTGCCAGGACATGTCGGAAAAGATTGCCAAGACATATACGACGATCGCCGGTGAATCGCCGCGACGCTTCGCGTTCGCGATGGCGGCAAAGCGCTTACGCGGCCTCGTTGGTGTCGTCGAAGTCGCCGGCGAAATCAACGCCGGTGATGACGTCATCGTCAAGGTCTGCGATCCGCAGCAACAGCAAGGATTCGCAGCGCAGCAGACATCAATCGAACTCGATCCACGTCGTCTTCAACTCCGTGTAATCGTCGAACGCGTGGATCGACTTGTCGCGCCCGTTACCGCTTTGCTTGAAGCCACCGAAAGGCACGGTGATGTCGCCACCGAAATAGTTATTGATCCCCATCGTGCCGACGCGCACCGCCCGGGCGACCTTGTGGGCGGTGTTGATATCGTTGCTCCACACCGCACCCGCCAGACCGTAAATCGAGTCGTTGGCAATCTGTACTGCCTCTTCAGGTTTCGTAAAACTCAGTACCGACATCACCGGTCCGAAGATTTCCTCCTGCGCAATCCGCATCTTGTTGTCGACACCGGCGAAAATTGTCGGCTCGAGGAAGTAACCCCCGCTGTTCTCCAGAGTCTGATTCCCTCCACAGACAAGTTCAGCGTTCTCGTTGCGCCCCACCTCTACATAGTCTGCAACCGTCTGGTACTGGTCCTGGTCGATCATCGGACCCATCTTCGTCGATGGATCCATCGGGTTGCCCGGCATCCAGGCCTTGGTGCGCGCGACGACCATGTCCAGGAACCCTTCCCTGATCTTCTCCTCGACAATCAGGCGGGTGCCGGCCGTGCAGGTCTGACCGCAGTTATAGAAGACCGCGGAGGCCGCATAGGCCGCGGCTTTTTCGAGATTGGCATCAGCAAAAACAATGTTCGGGCTCTTGCCGCCGAGTTCCAGAAATGTGCGCTTTAAGTTCGACTGTCCCGAATACTGCATCAATTGTTTGCCAACCGCCGTCGATCCGGTGAATGTCAGGCCGTCGATGTCCATATGCATCGCGAGGTGCTTGCCGAGGCTGCCCCCCGGTCCGGGCAAGACCTGCAGCACGCCGTCCGGCAAACCTGCCTCCGTTGCAAGCTGGGCAATGCGAATCGCACTCAGCGGCGTGTTCGATGCCGGCTTCAGTATCACCGAGTTGCCGGTGGCCAGCGACGGGGCGAGTTTCCACGCCGTCGTCGTCAGCGGAAAATTCCATGGCACGATCGCCGCAACGACGCCTAACGGCAGTCGCTGGATCAACGCGAGACTGTCGGATGAGGTTGGCGAGATTTCATCGTAGACCTTGTCTATCGCCTCACCGCTCCAGCGAATCGTACGAACAGCCGATGCGACATCACCGTTGTAGGTATCGGAGATCGGTTTGCCAACGTCCAGGGTTTCGAGCACGGCGAGTTCCGGCATCGCCGCCTCGATCAGCTCGGCCCAGCGCACCAGCACCATCTTGCGGTCTCCGGGTGACTGCCCCGACCAGATGCCACTTTCGAATGCGGCGCGGGCGATCCGGACCGCGGCATCGGCATCCTCGGGTCCGCAGTTTGCAACGTCGGCCAGCTTCTGGCCGTTGGCGGGGTTCACGGTTGGGCGCGTCTGGCCGGACAGCGCCTCTGTCAACCTGCCGTTGATGAACGCCCGTCCTTCGATGTGCAGCTGCGCGGCTTCCGCTTCCCAGTCAGATAGCATTTTCGTAGCCATGATTGACCTCTTACTATTTCTGCCTGCCGGTCAGATTGCCGGTTCTGATCGATCTATTGTGTAACAAGCGCCTTCCCTGCTGCAAACGTAACTGCGCTATTCTTAACAACGGTATTTTCAGCTGGGAGAACGAGATGATTGAAGGTGGTTGTCTCTGCGGTGCTCTACGTTACCGCTCATCGGTAGATCCGATCGAGAATGGTTACTGTCATTGCCACGCGTGTCAGAAAGCGTCGGGTGCGCCGGTCGTGGCCTGGACCACGTTTCCGGCCGAGTCGTTTACCTACACGAAGGGCGAGCCGGCCACCTACAGATCGTCGTCCAACGGACAACGGGAGTACTGCCCGTCCTGTGGATCGCAGATCCTGTTCCGCGACTCCGATAGACCGGATAGAGTCGACATCAATTCCTGTACCGCGGATCAGCCGGAAGCGCTGGTGCCCGCGTATCACATCTTTTGTGACAGCCGCGTGCCGTGGTTCGAAACGAACGACGAGTTGCCGCGCTATGGAGATGCGGGACCGGCATAGCTTGAAATTCCGATGGGGCCGGCAGTCCGGCCGAGTTCTTCGGGCGGCACGTAGTCAAAGATAAACGTGATCCGGTCTTCAGTGCCCTTGTTCATGACACTGTGCTTTTTCTGATTATTGATCTCGTAGGCCTGGCCGACTTCGAACTTGTACGGCCGGCCATCGATAATGAAGCGCACACGGGGATTCGTCGTGATCGGCACATGGATCCGGTGCCCAACATGGAATGACTGGTGCGAATCGTGGTGTGTTTTGATCTTGCCACCCGGTGACAGTTTCGCAGCCATCGCGCGGATGATTGAGCCACCGGTCGGGTAGAAGCGGCCGATGATGTCGTGCATGACGGGCACAGCAACCGTGGCGAGCCGGTCCCAGCCAGGCTCCTTCTTGATGGTAATCTGATCCGGCCATTCGTCGAGCTCGGTGAATACGAGCACGATCGACTCGGTCTCGCGATGCACCGCGTAGACCTGCTGGCGGTGCTTCTCTTCGTGCCAGGCCCCTGCATCCTGGGCCAAGACGGCCTCGACGAGCGCCGCACTGTCGACGGGCCCGAGTTCGCGTATTGGTGTATCGATATCCATTGGTGTTGTTATCGCCTGCAGGCGCACCGGGCCCAATCGGGCCCGACGAACTACACCTGAGCCACCCTGATGGCGGCTATGGCGCTAGCGCTCGATATTCGACCCGCCGAAGT
>PVMK01123819.1_pt1 | contig 12262 bp, 16 predicted proteins | sample 1853481 | NCBI WGS metagenome assembly PVMK01 (sample SAMN08533507, study PRJNA380276) | Marine sediment metagenome, whole genome shotgun sequencing project. | reverse complement strand
CCAATGCGGTGGCCCATCGCGATTACAGCCCATATGTGCGCGGCAGCTATATCCAGATCCGAATGTTTGCCGACCGTCTCGAAGTCCGGAGCCCAGGCGGACTATTTGGAAACGTTACCGTTGATAACTTGGAAGATGAGCATTCTACCCGAAATGCCAGGTTAATGCGCATGATGGAGGATATGCAGGTGGTTGAAAACCGGGGCAGTGGCATCAGCGCCATGCTCCATGCCATGCGAGAGGCCAATCTTGAGCCTCCCAGGTTTGATGACCGGCGAGCATCGTTCAAAGTCACATTCCACAATCATACCCTGATGACACCAGAAGCCATATCCTGGCTGAATCAATTTTCCCACCTTCCGCTCAACGATCATCAACGGTTGGCCCTTGTATACCTTCGACAGCATTCCCATATCGACAATCGAGACTATCGCCGCCTGAATCATGTCGGCATGACGGCTGCGGGGCAGGATCTCAGAGGCATGGTTCAAACCGGCTTTGTCGAGCAAACCGGCTTTGGACGATGGACAAAGTATATTCTAAAAGTCCAGGAACAAAAGGACGAAGAACCCAAGTCCCTATCCCATGAGGAAACCATTCTGGCCCATGTGAAAAAGCACGGATCAATAAACAACACCGAATGCCGGGATCTATTGGAAATTGATTTAAACAAAGCATCGTATTTACTAAAGAAATTGGCTAAAAAGGGAATACTTAAACAGTCAGGAAAGCGACGATGGACTCGATATCGGTTATCTTAAGTTCTATTAGCAATCCTATTAGCAATAATTGCTAATAGGATTGCTAATAGATTCCGAATAGACGTTCTAATAGTCCCCATTCATCCAAACTGAGTGCCGAATCAGGAAAAAATCGGGTATGAGCCTGTCACCCTTAGCCGTGAATTAGTGATGTATAAAACCTTTTCCGTAATTCTATCCGAATTAATTGCGGATAGAATTTCGGATAGAACCGCTTGAAATGATACATAAAATAAACATAATCCATTCCGGTTCCTCTGATTTCACGAACTTTTTCAAAAGAGGAGGCAAAAGCAAAGGGCCTCTTTATGATTGTTTCTGGACGATTGGCAACATTGATATTTTAAACAGGAAATTACTTGGTTTCTTCTGTTCGATCAAATGCCCCGGCAGCATCATACTCAAAACTTACGATCTGGCCAGATCCTTTCGAGATGCCGGAATCCCACTCATCAGCGGCTTCCACTCACCAATCGAAAAGGACGTTTTCGACCTTCTTTTCAGTGGGTCTCAACCACTTGTGGTTTGCCCGGCCCGGAGCATCGAGAATATGCGTATCCCCAATGCCTGGAAGGAGGCCATTGATAACGGCAGGTTGCTGGTACTGTCTCCTTTCAAGAAAAAACATAAGCGCGTCACCGCATCGCTTTCTGAACAGCGCAACCGGACAGTTGCTATGCTTGCAAGTGATGCGTTCCTTCCCTACGCTGCTCCTGGAAGTCGAAGCGAAAATCTTTGTAAAGACATCATAAGAGCCGGAAAACAGGTTTTTACTTTCAGAGTTGAAGCCAACCAGTCATTGTTATCCATGGGCGCTAAACCGATAAGAATCGAGGATCTAAATAATTCTATACGTTTAACGTAATATATCGTAATTTTTTAAAGGTGAAACCACAATGTCTGCGGATAAAATCATAAAGTATAGAAAAAGCCGATCTGGATGATCCCAGACCGGCTCACATTATGCCAATGGTGGAGAGAGGGATTCGGATCCTCGAAGCGACTTAGTCCAACCCGGGTTAGAGAGATGCGTCGATTTTTTGGTGCAGTTTGTCCCAATCAAGAATTTTCTTATCTGCCGTCATAAGGATGGCTGAGTTTTCAAGCACAGTGGCAACAATCATGCGATCAGCGGGATCACCGTGGAAAGCCTGCAACTGACCGGCACGGATAGCGGTTGAGCCCTGCAGTGGTATTTCCTGCAAACCGTTTTGCAGCAGTTCCATACGCCAGACATCAAGCTCCATCTGGATATCCAGTCGCTTTTTCCTGACCAGCATGGCGATCTCCCAAAAACTGATTGACGCCACGCCTAGTTGACCAGATGCCAGCGCCCTGTCCATTGTTTGCAACGCCTTTTCTCCCAGTCTTGGGTTTCCTTCATCCAGCCATACGAGAGCGTGTGTATCAAGGACCAGCATTAGATGCATCCCAGTCAATATCCAAGGGGGCGATCAGATCACCTTTGCTCTGCATCTTTCCTTTGTGCAAACCAAAAAGCGTCTCCGGTATTCTGCGATATGCCCTCAGGACAGAGACAGGCTTCCCGTTCTTTGTGATCGTGATTTCTTCCCCCGTCCGGTTTACCTCATCCATTAGGTGCAGGCATTTTGCTTTGAATTCCGATGCCTTCATTATCTGCATGTTACAACCCTCCGATGTATTCATTTCACTGGGGTATCCAAGTTGACCTCCTCGTGTTTCTTGTTTTCATGAAAAAGAGGGGGGCGATCCGGATAGCGCCTTTCATTTTTGTTGCCCATTATAACCATGGTCATTATCATAGTCAACCACAAGTTTCCATGGAAAATGGTAACGGCCCCACAGAGGACTATTCTGTGCCAATCGATTTGTCCGGTAGGTCGACAGGTAATTCCTTGTCGGACCAAGTCAACCTGCCTGCTGATATTGATGCAATAAGATGCTGTTGGGAGGGCTTGTAGCTTCTGGCCTTGCGGAGCAACTGGGTGTTGGCAGATCCGCAACGTATAGGCTTGCGTTTTCATCTAGGCCACCTGAGGCGTTTGAATCTAACAGCAATGAGGGCCAAGTGATGGCATATGTCCGCGAGCATGGGGCGATAACCAACCAACAATGTAGAAAACTGCTGGGGTAGGATGCAGATCAAACATATTATTTGATAAAAAAGCTATGTGACAATAAACGGTTAAAGCCAAAGGGGAAAGGTCGCTGGCAAAAATAGATCCTTTATTGAACGAGCATATAAGACCCTATCCGCAATTCTATCCGATTTAATTACGGGTAGAATTACGGGTAGAACCGCTTGAAATGATACATAAAATAAACACAATCCATTCCGGTTCCTCTGATTTCACGCTAATAGGGGACATGTTAACTAAGTTAACTTAGTAGGTTGAGGATAGATATGCGGGACAGGGACTGCAACAATCTGGAGTTCGGGGATGGGAGTTCAGGGACATCCATAAAAGTATAAATAGCTTTGCAAATTTCAAGAATCAAAAGTGCCAGAGCGGTTTGATGTTGTGGCGGGATAGAAATTCCTTTGCAAGTTTTTTGATTTTTGCGTCGCGATAATCATAGTAGGCATGGATTATTTTTTGATCATTTTATCCTTGACGACAAGACGATACCTGCCTAATATGATCTATACACAAACCATATCTCATTAATGTGAGCTATTCATGAACCATTTGAGGTGAGAAATGCCAAAACAAGCCACGCGCACTTACTCACGTATCACCCGTTATGCTGCGACTCTGCTCGGCAAGCAAATCAGGATTGCTCGTAAGGAACGCAAAATGACGGCACAGGAACTGGCTGAGCGTGCAGGCATTTCTCGTGGCCTACTTCAGCGCATCGAGAAAGGCGATCTCAAGTGCCAAATCGGTGCCGTGTTCGAAGCGGCAGCCCTTGTCGGCATCAAGTTCTTCGACGCCGATGTGTTATCTCGGATTACCATGATCAGGCAGCCCGATGATAAGATCTCTCTGCTACCGAAACACATCCACCCCGGCAAGAAGGTTGTACACGATGACTTCTAATAAGAGCCTATACAGCGAAGCCTTCGTTTGGCTTTGGTTGCCGGAAGCAACCGAGCCGGTTGTTGGCGGAAAGCTGTCCGCAGATGGAGACAATCTGGTCTTCAACTACGGCAAGAGTTACCTGGAGCGCAAAAGCGCGATTTCCATCTTTGAGGCCGAACTACCCCTGCAAGCAGGTGCGTTGCCGTTACTGCCCGGCCTTAGCATACCAGGCTGTATCCGCGATGCCGCGCCGGATGCGTGGGGCCGCCGCGTGCTTATCAACAAGAAGCTCGGGCTGAAAGGCGCTGACGCAGACAGTGCCCAACTGGATGAGCTGACTTACCTGCTGGAATCGGGCTCGGACCGGATCGGTGCGCTCGATTTTCAACTATCGGCAACCGAGTACGTTAAGCGTTCTTCTGTGAATGTCACGATAGAAGAACTGTTACAATCCGCAGAGCGGGTAGAAAAAGGTATACCTCTAACAGCGGAACTGGATCAGGCGCTGTGCCATGGTAGTTCGATTGGCGGTGCTCGTCCGAAAGCGTTGATCGAAGACGGCGACACCAAGTATATCGCCAAGTTTTCGTCTTCTACAGATTTATATAACTTTGTAAAAACGGAATTCATTTCTATGCGCCTTGCCGGTCTTGTGGGACTTGACGTCGCGCGGGTTTCGCTGACAAAATCTTCCAACAAGGATGTTCTTCTCATCGAGCGTTTCGACCGCATCCGCACACTAAAGGGCTGGCAGCGCAAAGGCATGGTTTCCGCACTTACGCTTTTGGGCCTGGATGAAATGATGGCCCGCTATGCCAGCTATCAGGACCTGGCCGAAATTATCCGTCATAAATTCGCGAATGCGTCCGCAACGTTGAGGGAACTGTTTTCCCGTCTGGTCTTCAATGTCCTGTCCGGCAATACGGACGATCACGCGCGCAACCATGCCGCATTTTGGGATGGGCAGATGCTGAAACTGACCCCTGCCTATGACCTCTGTCCCCAAGCGCGATCCGGCAAGGAGGCCTCACAGGCGATGCTGATCTCAGGCGACAATCGCATGAGCCGGATATCCGCATGCCTGGAAGCCGCTCATCATTTCCTGCTCTCAGAGAAAGAGGCGGTGGCGATCGTAGAGGATCAGATTTCTGCAATCGGAGAAAACTGGAGCGCCGTCTGTGAGGAAGCCGATCTTACAGAAACCGACCGCTCCTTGCTGTGGGGTCGACAATTTCTGAACTCCTTTGCTTTTGATGATCTAGAGGGTGGATTCGCCGAACTTGCAAAGATTGCCGGCGATGTGCAAGCCGCAAAAGGGGGATAGTTCCCCAAGATTAAAAAGGGAACAAAAGGGCCTATAATAGAATATAAAGATGGTCGCATGACGCAATATGATATGTAATCAAAACATCATAATGGATATAGGCCAAAATCAATGTGCTGACCATGTTACGTTTTAATGTAGGACTCGGATTGGTAAATTACTCCGCCCTGAAAAATAGCATATTCAGGGTGATAAATAGTTCTTCGAAAACTGAAGTTTGTTTTTCAACCATAGGTCCGGCGGATTAATTTCTTAATGCTGCGCATTTAATTTTTATTTTACCTGCTCCTGATATTGTTATTTTTCAGGGCGGAGTAATTAGATATGGACGAAGCGACGCTGATCGAAAAACTGCTCAAGATCGAAGCCTTATTCGCAGGGGCTGCCACCGAAGGAGAACGTACTTCCGCAGAGCACGCCAGGCAGCGCATACTGCAGCGGCTTGCCGAATTGATCCCTGAAGATCCGCCGGTTGAGTATAAATTCACATTTCGCGACATGTGGTCCCACAAAGTCTTTGCCGCATTGCTGCGCCGTTATGGCTTAAATCCGTATCGTTACCGCGGCCAGCGTTACACCACGGTGATGGTCCAGATACCGGAACGGTTTGTGGCTGAAACGCTCTGGCCTGAGTTTCAAAAGATCAATGATGAGCTGAATGCCTATCTGCAGGAGGTAACCGACCGGGTAATAAAAAAAGTCCTTCACGAGGACAGCTCGGATGCAATTGTAGTTGATCGTCCTCTTCAACTCGAAATGGATACCGATCAGAATTCCGATACAGGGCAACCGCCGGCTTCTGAGAAAATGCAATCAAGGAAAGCCTCCGATTCCCAGCCCCCTAAAAAAGGCAAAAAAAAGAAGCGGAAAAGGAGAAAACGCAGGCATTAAGGCCGATTTACTGTGGGACGCCATAAAACCTGTGCAGATTCGCAGCTCATTAGGCCGGCAGGTAAGCTTTTGTCAGCAAGGCCATAAGAAACACCCATACCGCATAAAGCCTATGAAAAAGATGAAAAAAAACGATCTATACCGCGGACGATTGACAAGAATATTGAAAGCAGTAGCGCTTGAAAAGCCCGATCGCACGCCGGTGATTTTAGAATATTCCGGATTTGCGGCTTATGTGACCAACACTCAAATGGCTGAGTTTCTCAGCTCTCCCACCAAAAACCTTGATACCATGATCCAGGCTTTTAAAATGGTCGGCGACGGTGATGCCGTCAACTACGGGTCTTTCTGGCCCTATGGCCTGTGCTATGACTACCTGTCAAAGGTCCGTGTACCGGGAGTTGACCTGCCCGGAAAATGAAATGTGGCAGGTCGTGGAAACCGAACTGATGACCCGGGATGACTATGACCTCATTTTGAATCTGGGATGGCCGGATTATTTCAAGCGCTTTATGGCGGAAAGAATTCTTCATGACGTGCCCGGAGAATATTTGCCGCCCCGGAGGAAATCACCGGATGCCCAAAAAGCATGGCGCAAAGTCGGTGTACCGGTTTTAAGCGGCGGCGATGTGACCACCCCTTACGAATTGCTTTGCGGGTCTCGCTCGTTGATGGAGTTTTCCATGGATTTATTCGATATCCCCGAAAAGGTGATTGCCGCCATGGAAGCCATCGTGCCGCACCTGGCCGGCAACGGCATCCGGCGTGCCAAACAACGCGGCTACCCGCTGGTCTGGGTCGGAGGCTGGCGAACAGCCCCCTGCATGTTGTCTCCCGGAAATGTGGCGACGCTTCGCCTGGCCCTATTTCAGCAGGCTGGTTTGTGAGGTGGTGGACGCCGGCTTAATTGCCTTGCTCCATCTCGATTCAGACTGGACCCGTGAGCTTGAATGCTTCAAGGAATTACCAAGGGGCAGATGCATCATGGCGCTCGATGGTGAAACCGATATATTCAAAGCCAAGGAAGTGCTCGGGTGACCACATGTGTATTATGGGAGACGTGCCGGCATCCATGTTGTTTCTGGATACGCCGGAAAATGTCTATGCCTATTGTACCCGGCTGATCCGGGAACTTGGCCCGGAGGGTTTTATTCTGCAGTCCGGCTGCGACATACCGGCCAACGCCAAACTGGAAAATGTGCAGGCGATGGTTGCCGCCGCGGTTGAAGGCTGAAATGGCCCTTTTCAATAAGAAATCAAGCTCATAGCTGTAAGTTGATAGCTCATAGAAAAATGGACTCCAATCCTTTCGACTATCAGCTATGAGCTATCAGCCACAAGCTAAAGGTTTTTGAAACCCGGTGCGGGCTGCACCCAATTGACCGCACTGCCGTCATAAAACCATTTGTCGGGAAAGCCGCGACGACTGATGAAGACCGGATTTTCCGACCACTTTAATATTTGGTTATAGGCATCGTGAAGTTTTCTAAAGCCGGCCGCATCACCGCCCAGGTCCGGATGGTGCCGCATGGCCTGTTTGCGGTAAGCGGACTTTATTTTTCGTTGAAGTCCCGGTGAATTCAGATCGGATTTATTAAGCTTTAAAAACATTAATGATTTTTTCAGCTTGGCCGGCTCCTTTACCGCAACCGGTTTGATGGGGTACCGAATCTGCATTTTTACTTTTTGCTTTTTCGAGGATAAAGCTCGTCGCGCGGTAGCGTTTATTGGTGCGATTTCTTTCCGCCCACCAGGCATTGCCCTAAAATATTGGACATGGTACAAAAATCATCGACCGGTTTGCGGCCGGGAGTCCGCGGAAAAATATAACTGAACAGTTCCGCCGAACCATAGGGTAAGACATCTAAAATAATAATGGTTTCGGTAAAATAAAAGGTAGCATATCTTGTGTTCAATGCTCTCAGCAATCCCGTTCTGAGGTTTAAATTATGACGCAGCCGCTGCCGGCATTCGACGGAGCAGTATTTTCGGCGGCCCATATTCTCAGATGTTCCACAGGATAAACAGCGGTATTGGGGCCACCTTTCGAAGATGCTGTTTTATTTTTATTATTATCCATTGAAACACAGAAAATCCCAGGGTTCAAAACCCGTTCACGGAGCTCTGCACCCAGTGAACGGTTGTAGGAAGGTCAATCATATCACAGCAGGCATTGAGAGGTCAAAGGACATCCGACCTTGAGCGTTCGGATCTGATCTTTTTGTTGTTTAGACTTGCCAATTTGAAAAACAAAAAATATTATGTTCTAATATGGATTGTCAGGAGCAAAATTAAAGCCAGAAACCCTGTTTGTTCCTCAGACCCTGTTGTCCATTACGGGACCCATTGGGGGTTGAATTCGGATAATTAATTAATCCGCCCGGATCAACTTCTAAATATTTTCTTCAATTTTCAAAGAGCAAATTACTATACCCAACCCTGTTATGGCTATTTTTCAGGGCGGAGTAATTAGGCGATTTATTACCGATTTAGGAGGGTGAAAAAAAATGAACCGCGCATTGGAAAACAAAACCAAATTTATCTTGATCTTGCTGTCGGCCGCTGTTTGGGTGTTGGCTTCGTGTGCCGGGCATCAGCTGGAGGTGAAATCTATCTCCAAATCTGAAAACCCGCAACAACTTATCAATCAATTGGACAATGACATCGCGATGGCCCGCAAAAATCAAGTTAATGTGCTCGCACCGACCTGGTTTGAAAGAGCTGATAATTCTCTTAATGCGGCCAGAGAAGGCCTTGAGGAAGGGGGGCTGCTGGCAGAGCTTCTTGAAAACGTCGCCACCGGACGGGCCCAGCTCCAGAGGGCTGAAGAGATTGCCCAAACATCGCGGTCGACCATTCCGGATGCGATCAAAGCACGGGAACCTGGCAAGGGCTGCAGGGGCTCCCAATTTTGGAAGTTTTTATACCGATGTAGAAAAGAGATTTCTGGCCCTTACCGAAGCGATTGAAAATGGAAACCTGGGATACGCCAGACGAAGTCAGGCGAGGGTTACCGAACAGTTTCGACGGATTGAATTACGAGCCATAAAAATCCAGACCATCGGCGAAGTCCGCAGACTTATCAAAGATGCCAGAAATAAGGGCCTTCAGAAAATTGCCCCTCAATCATATGCTGCAGCGCAAAAGAAGCTGGCTGAAGCAGATGCATTTATTACCGAAAACCCATACCAGAAGGAAAAAATGCACCATCTGGCAGCCGAGGCACTTTTCATGGCTCGCCGGATACACGTGGTTGCAGATCAGAGTGTCAAAGTGGAAAACATGGAACCCGAGCAAATTACACAGTGGGCGGAGACAATTTTATTCCAGACCACCCAACGGCTTGGCGCTCCGGATATGCGGGATCGGTCTTTTGACGATCAGGTCGAAAATATTCTGGCAACCATTTCTGCCCAGCGCGCTGATCAGGAATTTCTGATTGACAACACCAAAAAACAGCAGGTGGAAATTGAGAAATTACAAAAGACGATCGCCAATCTGGAAGGGCAAACCATCAAGGAACAGAAAGAAAAGGAGCGGCTGCTGGCTGAAAAACGATTCAATGAGAAACTCAGCAGCATCCAGCACTATTTCAAACCCCAGGATGCGGAAGTGTACAAAAAGCAAAACCAGGTGATCATCCGTTTAAAGGCCATGCAGTTTCCGGTGGGGCAAAGTGTGATTCTACCGGGAAATTACACCTTGCTCAGCAAGGTTCAAAGTGCCATACGCACCTTTGGAGAACCGGATGTCATCATAGGCGGTCACACCGACAGTACCGGATCCGAGAGTTTAAACGAACACCTCTCCCAGCAAAGAGCAGATGCCGTACGACAGTACTTCGTGGCCAACGAAACGCTGCCGTACGAAAAAATTATTGCCGTGGGCTACGGCTCCATGCGCCCGATTGCATCCAACGCAACCCGGAGTGGTCGCGCAATGAACCGACGCATCGATATCATTATTACGCCCGAAGCCGGCCAAAGAAAAGCATCGCGCCCTTAAAACGGCCGTATCTTTTATTTGAGGTGGGAAAAATGGGCTTCGGATATTTTCATCTACCGTAAACCGATCAATCGTTGTCTACTTTATAAACCCTGCAAAGCAGCCCCCTTAAATTCAAAGAGCCTGTTTCCGGACTATCCAGAGATTGATCGTCGAAGAGAAGGTTGATGTTGGCATCCTTCCATCCGTGCAATTCATAATTCCCGTCTTCGGGAAACCACCAGCCGAAATCCGCACAAACCACCTGTGGATGCAAACTTTCCGAAAGAAATGCCTTTTGTTTCACCCGGCCCCGTTGGGTTTCAATGTAAACCCAGTCGCCGTCCGCAATAGAATTTTCGGCCGCCGTGTCCGGATGAAGGTAAATCACCGGTTCCGGATGTCCCTGCCGTAATGACTTGATCTGCCTGCCGCAGGAATGCAGATAGTATATGGACTTTTTGGTTGTCAAAATCAGGGGGTAGGTCTGCGCTAAGTCGGGCTCACTTAAAGGCGAATCCGGCGGTTCCCGGTAGATGGGCAGGGGGTCAAACCCCCAGGACTGTAGCTGGTTGGAATACAGTTCCACCTTGCCGGACGGGGTCTCAAAACCGCTTTTCTCATATTTGCGGTATGCGGTTGCACCGGCAACCACACCTTTATTCTTAAACTCATTAAAGGTTAAGCCGGTTGGCTTTAAAACCTCATCGAGCAAGTCGTTGCTATTCTTCCAGAACAGGTCCTGTAGCCCCAGGCGTGAAGCCAGCCCGCGGGTGATTTCAAAATCCGACCGGCATTCACCGATCTGGACCACTTTTTGTTGGACTTGAGCAAAAGGATAATAGGGCGGGGCCACAACACTGTCATACTCAAGAAAGGTGGCGGCCGGCAACACAATATCCGCCAGGGCTGCGGTGGGAGTCAGAAAAAAAGTCGGAAACCGCTAAAAAATCCAGTTTCTTGAGGGCTTGATAAGTCCGACCGGCATTGGTGTACGTCATAAGCGGGTTGGATGCATGGACATAGAGGCCTCGAACCGGATAAGGATTTTCATCAATAATAGCATTTATCAGACTTTTTGGGCAGCACACGCCGAAAGAGGGGCAGCTGGTTTTGTTCGGCGCCGATCCGTTTCGCCCACACCTGCGGTCCGATCCGATGGCGCAAAGTGATATCAGAAGCCCCCTGCCCGGCCAGGGGATAAGATGGTAACAGGTCACCGCCAGGATCACGTCGAGGTTGCCGGTAATGGCCCTGAGGATCGAAATGGCCCTGGCCGTCTGAAAACTGTTAACCCCATGATCCACGGCATTACCCCATTGGATACACGGCCGGTTTGGAACGGGCATAAAATCTGGCGGCTTCTTCAATCTTCTCCGGGGCCAGCCAGGTTATTTGAGAAACCATTGCGGGTGAGTATTTGCGAACATGATCTTTAAGGCGATTAAAACCGACCATAAAGTGCTCGACAAAATCCCGATCATAGAGTTTCTGGTCAATAATCACATGAATCATTGCCAGCGCCAGGGCAAGATCCGTACCCGGCCGCAGCTGAAGCCAGGTGTACGCTTTTTTAGCGAGCAGCGTCTGGACCGGATCCACAACGATCAGTTCGGTCCCGCCTTTGAGCTGCCGAACGGTTCTGAAATGCTCTCCGATACGGGTTTCAACAAGATTGGCACCCCAAACAACGATACAGGCAGGCCCGCTTTCATAATCGGGGAACCGTATAAGAGCCGCAGGTCATTTTCGAGGCAAAAAGCCGCGGTAGAAAGCAAATATGGCCGGTCGTTGAAAAATTTGGGGTTCCAAAAGCATTGGCCAGCCGCTCATTATAGTTATCGATCAAACCCTTGGCCGATCCCTGTATAAAAGCCACCTGTTCCGGCCCATATGCATCCCGGATGGCGGCCAATTTATCAGCGATGGTGCCCAGAGCTTCATCCCACGATACCCGGGTCCATTGGCCGCGGCCCTTTTCTCCCGATTTGTTTCAGAGGATGGGTTAAACGCTCCGGGTGGTACAGGAGTTCAACCGCGGCCTGCCCTTTGGGACACAGGACACCATAATTTACAGGGCTGTCAGGGTCTCCTTTTACGGCTGTAATCCTCCCATCTTCGACCTGAATTAATACCCCGCAGGCAGCAAAACACATGCCCACAGGTGCTTTTGACTATTTTTGGTTCAGCCATATAAAATGTTGCCCCGCCTTAAAATGATGGTTTAAAAAAAACAGTGTTACTGTATCAGGATATAAGGTATTGTTTACATAAAAATCAATTAAATATTAACGCCG
>PVMK01119821.1_pt1 | contig 12263 bp, 12 predicted proteins | sample 1853481 | NCBI WGS metagenome assembly PVMK01 (sample SAMN08533507, study PRJNA380276) | Marine sediment metagenome, whole genome shotgun sequencing project. | reverse complement strand
CGAATCTTCCGCTCTAGCTTCTCCCATGGAATCAGTGCATCCATCCGCTCAAGAAACTTCTCCCGGCGCGTCTTCCGCTTCTTGTGGTCGTATTCAAGATCGGAAAACGTCACTTGATCCATCGTCTTTCACCGCCAAGCTGAGATATCCAATTATCCCATTTGTTCGCGACTTATTCAGAGATTCCCTAGGCAAATTCTTACTCGTTTTGAGTGCGCCAGCCACCTACTACGTCGGTGCTTGTGTGATCGTACCGTCACCGGTATCCCTCGATACCGACTGGCGTTCACATTTTTTTGATGGCGCCCGTAAGCCATTGATGATTGTCGCGGCGGCCGGTTCGCTGATTAGTGGGCTCACGGTTTTCCTGCTCGGAGACCTCCCAGCGGTCGAGGCTGCGCTACTTGTTCCGACTCTATTGGTATTTACTACGATCTACGCGACTGGCTACATATTTCCCAGTCCCCGGGTACAAGGTGGAGTCGTAATCGCGAACTTGATCGCGATCCTTCTAATACTCATTCCCTCTGTATTCGATACCGTGGTTTGAGCGTTAGAAGGCTGCAGTGATCTAGGCTCGCTCGACGCGCAAGACACCTTTGGCCATCGCTCTGGCTATCGTTCCTCTGGCTCATACGATGTGGGACGATTCCCGACTAAACTGCCTACCGCGATAGTTCTCCGACGAGGACCTCCTGAACCTTCCCGCCGACCTCGATCGTGTCGTCGGCCTTCAGATAAAGCCGCGAGGGGCGCTGAATCTCGAAGCCCTGTTCGACGATCACATCGATTGGCGCGCCGAGGTGCTGACGCAGGTAGACCGCAAACCCGCTGTTGGCGCTGCCGGTGGCCGGGTCCTCGCGGATGCCGTTGGCATCGAAGAACAGCCGCGCGGAGTAATCAGCATCCGCCGAGTAGGCCTCGGGCGCGAACACGAACACCGCCACCATGGGCTCGCCATCATCACGCAACTGCGCATGCAGGTCCGCATCCAGTCTCGCGCGCCGCAGCGCCGCAAGATTCTTCAATCCGACGAACAGAAAGCGGGGGCCGCATTCCACCCACTGCACGGGCAACTCGTCATGCAGATCGGCAAGCTCGAGCCCGACCATGCGCACCGCGGTTTCGCTCGCAATCGAGTCCCCCAACACCGCCGGTGGCGGGGTCATCCAGGCGATGTCGGTATCCGTATCGAACCGCACGGCCACCCGGCCTGCTTGAAGCTCCAGCGCGAACTCCCCTCGATCGCGCCCCAGCGTCCAGGCGGTGCCGATGGTCGGGTGACCGGCGAAAGGCAATTCCTGACCCGGGGTAAAGATTCGTACCTCAGCACTATCGTCGGTGCGCGCAGTGACGAAGGTGGTCTCCGAGAAGTTCATCTCCCGGGCGATGTCCTGCATCGCCTCGCTCGTCAGATCGCCCGCATCTTCCACCACCGCGAGCTGGTTGCCCGCAAGGCGTTGCTCGGCAAATACGTCGACGATGGTCAGACGCATCGCGCTACCTGCGTCAGTCCTTGAACTGGGCGATCACCGCCGCAATCGACTGTTTCGCATCACCAAACAACATGCGCGTGTTCTCGCCGAAGAACAGCGGATTGTCCACCCCGGAAAAGCCCGCCGCCATGGTACGCTTCAACACGAACACGGTTCGCGCGTAATCGACATTGATGATCGGCATTCCGTAAATCGGGCTGTTCTCATCGTTGCGGGCCGCCGGATTTACCACGTCGTTGGCGCCGATCACCACAGCGACGTCGATGTTGCTGATGCGCGGGTTGATGTCGTCCATCTCAACCAGCTGGTCGTAGGGGACGTTGGCTTCCGCCAGCAGCACATTCATGTGTCCAGGCATGCGCCCGGCCACCGGGTGAACGGCGTAGGTGACATCCGCGCCGTTGCCCTCCAGCAATTCACCGAGTTCGCGCACCACGTGTTGTGCCTGCGCCACCGCCATGCCGTAGCCCGGGACGAAGGTCACCGAGGAGGCCGCTTCCAGAATCAGATAGGCGTCTTCCGCGACGATCGGCTTGACCTCTCCTTCGACCTTGGTTGCGGTCTTCACCGCGCCGAAACCGGAGAACAGCACGTTGGCCAGCGAGCGGTTCATGGCCTTGCACATGATGTTGGTGAGGATCATGCCGGCGGCGCCCACCAACGATCCGGCCACGATCAGAATGTTGTTGTTGATCGCGAAACCCGCCGCACACGCCGCCAGCCCAGAATAGGCATTCAACAGTGAGATCACCACGGGCATGTCCGCGCCGCCAATGGGGATGACGACCATGACGCCGAGGACCAGCGACAGGACGACCACCGCCATGAACGCGAAAGAGCTGGTCGAGGGCTCCAGGCAGAGCATCACACCGGCGGTAACCAGCGCGATCAGCAGGGCACCGTTGACGATGCGTTGCCCGCCGAACACGATGGCTCGACTGGCCATCACTTCGGAGAGCTTTCCCCAGGCGACGAGGCTGCCCGAGAACGTGACCCCGCCGATCAGAATCGACAGGAAGATCGTCACCACGGTAAAGGTGGTGTTGCCTACGTTATAGAGCGCCGCCCAACCCACCAGCAGGCTCGCGATACCTCCCGAGCCGTTGAACAGTGCGACCATTTCCGGCATCGACGTCATGGCGATGAGCCGCGCGGCGAAGAATCCGATCAACGCCCCGGCCACCGCTGCACCGATGATCCACTCGTACTCGAGGATCTGCTTGGAGAGCAGGGTCACCACGATTGCGATCAGCATGCCAACGGACGACAGCAGGTTGCCGCGCCGGGCCGTGGCCGGCGATCCAAGTTGCTTCAAACCGTATATGAAGAATATGGCCGCAACAATGTAGGCCAGGTTGATCAGTGCTTCGCTCATCAGGCTTCTCCGTCCTTCTTACGGAACATACCAAGCATGCGGTCCGTCACCATGTAGCCGCCCACCACGTTGATGGTGGCAAAGCAGACGGCCGCCGCACCCAGCCACGTGGCCATTTCGCCCTGGCCGGATCCGGCGGACAGGAGCGCACCGACGATGGTGATCCCGGAGATCGCATTGGCACCCGACATCAGTGGCGTGTGCAGCGTCGCGGGGACTTTGGAGATCAGCTCGAAGCCCAGGAATATCGAGAGCATGAGGATGAAGGCGAGGAAGATGGCATCCATGACTGATCTCCGTTACAGATTCTTGATGGTTTCGTTGACGATCTGGCCGTCGCGGGTGATCACGCACGCGGCCACGATCTCGTCCTCGGGATCGAGGTTCAGCACCTTGGTCTCGGCGTCCCAGAACTCATCGAGCATGTTCACCAGGTTCGCGCCGAACATATCGGATGCGTTGCGCGCGACTTGCGAGGGCAGATTGCCCAGGCCGATGATCGAGACACCGTTTACGTCGACCACCTCGCCTTCCACAGAACCCTCGACGTTGCCACCGGACTCCACCGCCATGTCGACGATCACGCTGCCCGGACGCATGCCCGCCACCACGTCGGCGGTAATGATGCGCGGCGCCGGCCGGCCGAACAGTTGTGCGGTGGTGATCACCACATCCGACTGGCTGATGACCTTCGCCTGGCCCTGCTTCTGCAGTTCGATCTGTTCCGAAGTGAGCTCTTTGGCGTAACCCTGATCGGTCTGACCGGTATCGCCCAGATCGATCTCGACGAACTTGGCCCCAAGCGACTGCACCTGCTCGGCAACCACCGGGCGGGTGTCGAACGCTTCGACCCGCGCGCCCAGCCGTTTGGCGGTGGCGATGGCTTGCAGTCCGGCAACCCCCGCGCCAATGACGAACACCCGGGCCGGCGCGATGGTGCCGGCGGGCGTCATCATCATCGGAAAAATCTTCGGCAGATGCGTGGCGGCAAGGACTACCGTGACGTAGCCGGCCAGATTGGCCTGGGAGGACAGCGCGTCCATCTTCTGGGCACGGGTACTGCGCGGCACCATCTCCATCGAGATGGCGGTGATGCCTTTCGACGCAAGCGTCGCCACCAACTCCTTTTCGTTGAACGGATCAAGAAAGCTGATATGGATGGTGCCGGTGTTCAGCAGCTCCAGATCCGCAAGGTCGGGCTTACGGACCCGCAATACGATATCCGCGTTGCCGGATATCTGCGCACGGTCGCCACTGACGGTCGCCCCGGCATCCGTATATTCGCTGTCCGGGACTCGCGATCCGTTCCCCAGACCGGCCTCCACGGTGATCTCGAAACCAAGGCCTGCGAGCTTTTTGACACTGGCCGGAGCCAACGCAGCGCGCAACTCACCTGGCCAGGTCTCCTTAGGCACCCCGATCTTCATTTGGCGGTCCTCTTTGCCTGCCGCGACGCCGCACAGGTTCTGCGACGCACAAAAACACGTCAGGCTATCGGATCGATTGGGTCGTGACAATATCTATGAAGGCTTGCGGGGGCTTGCCAGCCGTTTAGCATATAACCTGTGTGCGCGAAGACGGGGATAGGAGGGGGATATGAAGGGTAGCGGGATCAGCGGGCGCGCCGCCGCGCTCGCGGTGGGGGTCGCGTTCGCCGTCGGCATCGTCGGGAGCCTCGCCATCCGGCCGCCTTCGGGCGAAGCGACGAAAGCTGCCCGATCGACGCCGGGCGCAGTCGACGAACGCATTCGCTGGCGCCTGCCCGTGTCCTTCGGTACGAACTGGCCCGCGCTCGGCGACAACATCCTGTACGTAACCGATGCCATCGCCCGAATCAGCGGTGGTGCGATCGTCCTGGTGCCGTCGGAACCTGGCGAAATCGTACCGGCGTTCAGCATTACCGATGCCGTGCGCGAAGGGAAAGTCTCCGCGGGGTACACCTGGATCGGATACGACCAAGGCAAGATTCCGGCATCGCCGCTGATCGCGGCCGTACCGTTCGGCATGGAGCCCTGGGAGTTCATGGCCTGGTGGTATGAAGCGGGTGGTCGCGAACTCGCAGTGGAACTCTACCATCGACACAATACGCACTTAGTGCTGTGCGGCCTGATCAGTCCGGAGACCGCCGGCTGGTTCCGCGAGCCGATCGAGTCGCTGGAGGATCTGCGCGGGCTGAAGATCCGCTTCGCCGGGCTCGGCGGCAAGGTGCTCGAACGGCTCGGCGCCTCGGTCACCATGATTCCGGGCGGCGAGATCTTCCAGGCACTGGAAAAAGGTGCGATCGATGCCAGCGAGTACTCGTTGCCTGTGGTCGACGAAATGCTGGGTTTCGACAGGGTCGCCAAGAACAATTACTTCCCGGGCTGGCATCAGACCTACACATCCTCCCATCTACTGGTGAATCTCGATGTCTGGAACGGACTGTCGGGCACCGATCAGGCGATTCTGGAAACCGCGTGCACGGCCGGCGTTGCCCGCAACCTGGCTCGAGCCGAAGCGCTGCAGGGGGCCGTCATCGCGGGGTTCGAAGCCAAGGGCGTCACCGCCAGAACGCTACCGCTGGCCATGCTTCGCGAACTCGCCGCCGTGACCGATGCCGTGCTGCAACAGGAAGCGGACCGTGATGAGGACTTCCGGGTGATTCTCGCCTCGCAAACCGCCTTTCGACGCGAGTACGCCCTCTGGAAAAAGCTCGCCTACCTGCCGCGGGACTTTTCCTGGTCAGGACAGTAGCTTGGAACTCCCCGAAACCGCAGTGTCGAGGCGGCTGGATGGTTGGATCACGCGGCTCGGCCACGGTCTGTCCTGGCTGTGGGTGGTTCTGCTCGCGGTCATCGTCATCAACGTGGTACTGCGCTACGCGTTCGACGAAGGGCGCATCGAGTTCGAAGAAATCCAGTGGCACCTTTACTCCATTGGTTTTCTGCTGGGCCTGGGATATGCGTTGCAGAGCGACGCCCACGTGCGGGTGGATGTGGTCCACGAACGCCTGTCACCTCGTGCCCAGGCGTGGATCGAGCTCTACGGGATCGCGCTGCTGTTGTTACCGTTCTGCACGCTGATTCTGATCTATGCAGTGCCCTTCGTGTCGTTCTCCTGGGCGATGGATGAAGTTTCAGCGTCGCCCGGCGGCCTGCCCCTGCGCTGGCTGATCAAGGCGATGCTGCCCATCGGCTTGCGCTGTTGACCATCGCGGCAATCTCCCGGTTGACCCGCGTCTGGAGCTTTCTATTCGGCGTTCCCAGGCCATTGCCTTCAAACGGCCGCGGGCGCTTGGAAGAAACGGATGCCGGTTAACGAAATTCTCGCGATCCTGATGTTCATCGGGTTCATCTCGCTGGTGTTCAGCGGGTTTCCAATCGCCTGGATACTCGGCGGGCTAGCGGTTCTGTTCACGGCGCTGGGGATCATCGCCGACGCAGATTTCGGTGCGCGAATCGATCTGGACTGGGCGTACTCGTCGATCGTCGTTGAACGGATCTGGAACATCATGGAGAGCTGGGTCATGGTCGCGCTGCCCATGTTCATCTTCATGGGCCTGCTGCTGGACCGGTCGGGCATTGCGGCCAACCTGATGACCAGTTTCTCGCGCCTGTTCGGACGCGTACGCGGCGGCCTCGCCATCACCGTGGCCTTGATCGGCGTACTGTTGGCGGCAACCACCGGCATCATCGGCGCCTCGGTCGTGCTGCTTGCGCTACTCGGCTTGCCGGTCATGCTCGACAACGGGTACAAGCCATCGCTGGCCGCCGGAACAGTCGCCTCGGTGGGCACCCTGGGCATCCTGATTCCACCGAGCATCATGCTGGTGCTGATGGCCGATCGCATGGCGATGTCCGTGGGCGATCTGTTCCTGGGTGCGGTGTTTCCCGGTTTGCTGTTGGGCGGCCTGTACATCACCTACCTACTCGGCGTCGGCTTGTTCCGGCCGGACGATGCCCCGTTGCCGGTCGATCACGAGCCGGTGGACTGGCATGCGCTGGTCGAGTTGTTCAAGGCGATCGTGCCGCCGGCGATGCTGATCCTTGCGGTGCTGGGCAGCATCTTTTTCGGGCTCGCCACACCCACCGAGGCGGCTGGCGTGGGCGCCTTCGGCGCGCTGGTGCTGGCACAGGTGAATGGCAAGCTGAGTACCGCGGTGTTGCGCGACGTGCTACGCGAGACGACCCGCACCACCGCGTTCATATTCGCCGTGCTGATCGGTGCAACTGCCTACTCTCTGGTGCTGCGCGGGCTGGGCGGCGACGTGCTGATCGAGCGGACCCTGTTGGGCATGCCATTCGAGCCCACCGGAATCGTCATCGCGATTCTGTTCGCGACCTTCCTGCTCGGCTTTTTCCTCGATTGGATCGAGCTGACGCTGATCATCCTGCCGCTGGTCTCACCCGTGGTGATCGGACTCGGCTTCGATCCAATCTGGTTTACCGTGCTGTTCGCAATGTGCCTGCAGACCAGCTTTCTGACCCCGCCGGTGGGATTTGCGATTTTCTATCTGAAGGGCGTCGCCCCACCGGAGATCGATGTCATGACGATTTACCGCGGCGTGGTGCCGTTCATTCTGCTGCAGTTGCTCGGCCTGGCCATTATCTTCAACTGGAAGGGTCTGGTGACCTGGCTGCCGGATCAGGCTTACGGCTGAGGAGTTCATCTGACAGAATAGATCTACCGTTTTTCTGCGAAAAGAGATGTCTCACTGATGAGCCAGAAGCAACACATCGCCACCAATTACGCGGAATCGAGCGAAAACCGAATGCACAGCGACGATGTCGCCCAGCGATACGGATTTTCCGGCGCGCTGGTGGCAGGGGTTCAGATTTTCGGACACATGAGTTATCCGCTGACCGAATCCCTGGGCGAGGACTGGATGCACGACGCCGATGTCTCGGTGCGATTCCTGAAACCCGCTTATCATGGGGATCGGCTCGAGGTGAGCCTGGCGCAGACCGACGCCGGAACGCTGCAGGTGGATTGCCACAACGCCGGCGGAACCCTGCTGGCAACCCTCAGCGCCACCCTCGATGCGCCGTGCCCGGCGAACGACCTCGCCCAGGCCCCCGGCCCCGCGACAGCCCCACAACGGGTGAATATCGACATGGACCTCATCGACATCGGTGAACCGTTCGCGAGCAAACACTGGCAACCCAGCATCGAGGAAAACCGCCAATTTGCCGATCAGGTCGAAGACGAGCTAGCCCTCTACCGGGACGGCGGAGTGATTCATCCGCACCTGGTGCTGCACTATGCCAACCAGGCGCTGATGGCGCGCTTCATCCTGCCCGCCTGGATTCACGTGGGCTCCAACATCCATTTCCATCGGCCGCTGCTCGTCGACGAGGCCGTGGAGATTCGCTGCGTGCCCACCGAGAAATGGCAACGCAAAGGCCATGAGTTCATCAAGCTGTACATCGCCTATCTCGTTGACGGCGCAGCCACAGTGGAAATTGAACACACCGCCATATTCAACATCGCTCCCAGTGGCTGAACCTCGCCTGCCCCGGATCGCGATACTCGCCTCCCACGAGGGTTCGGTGTTGCAGGCTGTGCTGGATGCCACCCAGGACAACTCGCTGGACGCCCGGGTGAACGTCGTGATCAGCAACAACAGCAACTCCGGGGCGTTGCGGCGCGCCCGGAACGCGTCCGTGCCAACCGCGCACCTCAGCGGCAAAACTCATCCACGACCTGCGGACCTCGATCTCGCAATCGCGAACCTGTTGCGTGACCAGCAGACGAATCTGGTGTTGCTGGCGGGCTACATGAAGCGCCTCGGACCGATCACGCTCGATGCGTTCGCGGGACACATCATCAACACCCATCCATCGTTGTTGCCGAGGTACGGCGGGCTCGGTTTGTACGGCTTGCGGGTGCACGAAGCGGTGCTGGCCAGCGGCGACGCCGAGACCGGCGCAACCGTTCACATCGTCGAGAACGACTACGATTCCGGGCCAATTCTTGCGCAGACGCGCATTGACGTCCGACCGGACGACACCGCACAGCGTCTCGAGCGACGCGTAAAATGCTGCGAGCGCGAGCTGCTGCTGAACACTCTACGCACGCTCGTAACCGAGCAGCAAAAATACATCGAGTAAACCTACCAGGAACCAGAAATGCGCATATCGACTCTGCTCAGCTACGCCAGCGGCTTCAAAGAAGCCGTCAAGGAAGTTCAGGCCCTGGAAAAAGCCGGCCTGGATGTGGTGTGGGTCCCCGAGGCCTACTCGTTCGACGCCCCGAGCGCGATGGGCTACCTCGCCGCCAACACCGAACGGGTAACCATTGCGTCCGGCATCCTGCCGGTGTACTCACGCACGCCCACGCTGCTGGCAATGACCGCCGCCGGCATCGACTATCTATCCGACGGCCGCTGCATGCTCGGCCTGGGTGCGTCGGGGCCGCAGGTGATCGAAGGCTTTCACGGCGTGCCGTACACCGCGCCGGTCAGCCGGATCCGCGAAGTGATCGACATCTGCCGCATGGTCTGGCGCCGCGAGAAAGTCAACTACGACGGCAAGTACTACCAGATCCCGCTGCCGCAGAATCAAGGCACAGGCCTGGGCAAACCGCTGAAGCTGATCAACCATCCCGTACGCGACGAGATTCCCATCGCGATTGCTTCGCTGGGTGAGAAGAGTGTGGCAATGACGGCCGAACTCGCCGATGCCTGGCTGCCAGCCTTCTACATGGCCGAAGGTGCAGACGAGGTCTGGGGAGACGCGCTCAGGGCGGGTGCGCAGAAGCGCGACCCGGCGCGCGCCCCGCTGGAGGTGTTCGCGGGCGGCGGGGTCGCCATCGGGGAAGGCCTGGAAGATCTGCGCAACATGGGCCGTCCCGGCATGGCGCTCTACATCGGCGGAATGGGCGCGCGTTCCAGGAATTTCTACAACCAGGTGTTCTGCAAATACGGCTATGAAGCAGAAGCCAAGCAGATTCAGGATCTGTATCTGGCCGGGAAGAAAGACGAAGCCGAGGCCGCCATTCCCCAGCGCTACCTCGACGCGACGTCGCTGATCGGACCGGAAGGGTTCGTCAAGGATCGGCTGGCCGCGTTGAAAGAATCCGGCGTGAACGCCCTGAACGTCAGTTTCGCCGGCCAAACCCTCGATGAAAGAATCGGCTACTGCGAAAAGCTGCGCAACCTGGTCGATTCGATGTAGCCAGGGGCCAAATCATCGCGGCAGCGCGCCTGCTTCGGTGCCCATCATGGCCTGCAGGGCAATGCGCTGGTCGCGCATGGCTTCGGGCGACTCCATTTTCTGACGGTCGATATCGCCGATCTCCTCCGGCACGTACCAGTGCAGACGGTTCTCGTGCTCCCCCTGATAGGCGCTCCACACCGCATCCGCCACGGCTTCCGGCCCGATGAGCCGAAACGGGCCTTCGCTGGGCGCCTCGGCGCCGATGGTTCTGCCTTCCATCACGACCTGGTTACCGTCCTCGTAACGGGGAGAATCGACCAGAATGGGGGTATCGATGAGCCCGGGCAGCACGTCGGCGGCCCGCACGTCGCAGCGGGAGAGTTCCACCGCCAGCGCCTCGGTCAAACCCTTCACGGCGAACTTGGTGGCCGCATACACCGCCAGGCCCGGTGCGCCATAGGTAGCCGCCGAAGACGACGTGCTGAAGCAGAGGCTGTTGGGCGTGTTCTTCAGCAGCGGCAAGGCGGCATGAATGCCGTTCAGCACCCCGATGAAGTTCACCTGCACGATCTGCAGGCTCTTCTCGAAGGGCACCTCCTCGAAAAACCCCGCCGCCCCGATACCTGCGTTGTTGAACAGCAGATCGAGCGTTCCACCGGTGAGCGTACCCACGTCCTCAATCACCGAGTCGTACGCCCCCTTGTCGGTGACGTCCAACGGCCAGATGGCGCAATTGGCCTCGCCAAGCTCGTCTTGCAGGGCGCGCAGCCCCTCGGCGTTGAGATCCGCGGCGGCAATTCGCCACCCGTGGCTGGCAAACAGCCGCGCGGTGGCCCGGCCGATGCCGCTGGCGGCGCCGGTGATGAAAGCAGTACGTTGTTCGGCCATGATTTTCGTCTCTGTTAGAACGCTTCTGTTGGAGCCCCTTTTTGCTGGAGGGCTATTGAAAATGCTGGAGCGCTTGCTAAAGGGAGGCGAACACGTCCGCCCACTGCTCCAGCGCGTCTTCGTGATGTTCAACCAACTGCACCACGAACTGCGTGTAGCCCGCATCCCCCAAGGCGCGCAGCCGGTCACGCAGCGCCTCGGGCTGACCGGTCATGGTCATCTGCCCAATGAGCGCCGGATCCATGAACGCCCGTTCCTCGTCGCGGATGAACATCAGGTGACCGCGATGATTCTCCAGATAACGTTCGTCGGCGGGCCCATTGTTCTGATAGTGCGCGCGGTACTGTTCGAGAATGTCGTTGATCGGCGGCGGCAGCACCCCGGCCATGGCGCCCGGTTCGGTGGTCTCGACCATGTTGTGGAAGAACACACTGACGGCCGGACCCGCCTGGGCAATGGCGCGTTCGCAGTCGGCTGCTTCGCCCTCTTCAAGCACGCAGCCGAGGAAGAACAAGGGGCACTCGAGGGGCGCGGTTTGTCCCGCGGATGACCACGCATCCTGCATCGCGTTCAGATCGGCCACCGCGCGCCCGGCATCCGCACCGAAGTTCAACCAGCCGGCGCCCAGCTCTGCGGTCAATTCACGCGACCGAGGACCAAAGGCCGAGATGTACAGCGGAATTTCGTCCTCCAGGTTGATCAACCCGAAGTCGGGATTCAGGAAGCGAATCTTGCGGTCGTAGCCTTCAAAGTCCCAGGTGATGGTCTCGCCTGCCAACAGCCCCTGCACGCGCTCGATGTAGGTCTTCATGCGTGCCAGCGTAACCGCCGGCAAACCCATCGTGCGCCGCCCGGTAAATCCGGTGCCCACCCCGAAATCGACACGACCCGGCGCGATCTTGTTCAACGTCGCAAAGGCGTTCGCGGCTACCGGTTCGATGCGATTGGAGGGAATCAACACGCCGGTCCCGAGGCGAATCTTTTCGGTCGTCATCGCCGCCTGGGTCATGCACATGAACACATCCGGGTTCAGCAGTTGCGTGTCGTAGAACCACGCGGCGTGAAACCCGAGTTCTTCCGCGCGTTTGACCGCGCGCCACGATTCCGTGCTGCTTGCGACTGCTATAGCGAACTGCATGGCCTTTCCCCCAAACTAAACGATGGACGCCGCATGCAGCGACCTGATCTGTGCTGCATCGTAACCGAGCCCCATCAGCAACTGATCGGTGTGCTCACCATAACCCGGCGCATGGAAGTTCACCGTGCCCGGCTCATGCACATGAACACATCCGGGTTCAGCAGTTGCGTGTCGTAGAACCACGCGGCGTGAAACCCGAGTTCTTCCGCGCGTTTGACCGCGCGCCACGA
>PVMK01125271.1_pt1 | contig 12268 bp, 22 predicted proteins | sample 1853481 | NCBI WGS metagenome assembly PVMK01 (sample SAMN08533507, study PRJNA380276) | Marine sediment metagenome, whole genome shotgun sequencing project. | reverse complement strand
TACCAAAACGCCAAAAATGAGTTCAATTCAAAGTGAATTTTCAGCAATACTTGAATTTATCACCGTATTTCAAGAAAATAGGGTGGGGTTTGAGTTCTTAATTTAACAATTAATGGTCTATTTTACATCAAATTTCCAAATACACTAGTTAGCAAGTCTGTAATAGATTCAATTACCCAGTCCCCAAATTCTCTAAATCCAGATAAGGCATCAGTTACTGGATCTAATGATTCGTTGATTGCTTCCTCATCAACAACTGTTTGTTTTTCCTCGACATAGCCAGGAATATCTGTCATTGTTCCGTTTTCAATAAAATCTCCTATGTCTGTATATTCTGCCATTTTACTATATTATCAAACTTACACTTTATAATGTGTGTGTGTATTTTTTTGACCACATGAAAAAAAGGGATTAACCCCCGTGTAGAACTGATAAATTATCTATTTTTTAAAATGTTTTTAAAAGAAATCGTTCAGTTTTTTCATGCATCTCTGAAACTCTATTTACGGCATCAAAAAGATTCTGCTGATTAATGTCTACTTTATCATCTAAGATCACATACACTCCAATTTTTTGTTTTCCATCCTCTTCTATCATTTTATGAATGGCCTGAAGGGAGTAACAATACTCTCCTACTTTTTTCTCAAATCTTTCTTTCTCTTCAGAATTAAATCCCAAATATCTGACAATTTGGTTATTTTTCATAACAATTTTGGAGCCGACTACAATTACTCCGGGCTGATTTTTTGGTTCAAATATTTCGATTGGAGATCCTGCTTTTCCTGCGTGCTTTACTAGAATGTGAAATGAATTTTCTGGGTTTTTTACAAAATCAAAAGAGTGACTCTCATGGATTAACCATCGTTCCACACTATCCCTCATTCTATTGCTACTCACAGTAAATTACTCTGTATACTGCTATATGACTCTAAATCCCAGAAGACTAACCTTACTTAATTTATAATATTTCTAAACTCGAATTTAGAAATAAACAAAATCTACGAAGGGGATTCTTTATTTTAATAGTAGAGAAATTCTTCTTAAACGTTAATGTTGAAACCTTGCTCTAATTCTGGAAAATTCATACTAATTGCTGCAATCAAAAAAAAGTCTCTTAATATCAATATTAATGCAAGATAGATATTATTTTTTGCCATTTTAGGATCATCTTGCCGTAATACGAAATAAGCTATAAACCCTCCAATCAATCCGAAAAAGAGTGGTAGCAAAAACCAAAAGTCACTCCTAGTTTTTTCTGGATGCATTGAATATTTTATCAAAGTTGACAATAAAATGTGTTCTTATGTCGCTTTAGCACTTTTTTTCTGTACTTGTGTTATCTCAATTTCTATTGTCTCCAGAGGATCTTCTACTTGATTTCTTTTAATTGAAAATATTTTTGGTTTTTCAAAATCCTTTGTACAGTCCGGACAAGCGTATACTAATACTCGGTGCTCGTTTGGTGCTTTAGGGTTTGATAATCTTGGATAATAGACCAACCTTGCACCGCAATCAACACAGTATCTGTTAGCCCTTTTAATTCTGGCCAATGTAACCCGCCTGCATTATTGATAATATGCGATCATCTATTAGATCTATCCTGTCTAATTGAATACACTAAATAGTTGCGTTGGATCAATGTTTCTAAACTCGAATTTAGAAATATTAGGCGCCGCCCACCAGACTTGAACTGGCGACCGTCCGATTAACAGTCGGATGCTCTACCACGCTGAGCTAGGGCGGCAACGTTTTTGTACCTTGGTAAAAGTGATTTAATCCTTGCTACGATTTCATAGACTAGACATTAAATTACATTAATTTAATTTTGCAAAAAAATCTAAAATTTCTTTTGAGTAACTTTCTACTAGTTCAATGATTTCAAGATGCTCCTCCCCCGTTGGTTCTCTCTTGTGAACAATTTGAAAAGCACTTAGTGCAGATCCGACCATCTCTCCTACAAAAAAACCACATAAGAAATCCCCCAAGCTTTTACAGTCCCATACCTGTCCCTACCCTTGGTGACGCACCTGAGGTTTTGTACAATTCCAGGGTCTCTTCAATTAGTTTTGCAGTTTGTAGTTTAAAATCAGAATCTAGGGTCATGCAGGGATATTTTCTTATTGTTTTAAAATTTTATTTTTCAATTCCTTTTTTCTTTTCATAGACGTAAATCCCATCTAAGAAAACTCTATGGTCTTTATTTTTTACTTTGGTTTTTAGTTCAATGTTAGCAGCAGTTTGTGTAATGTCTGTCCAGACCTCCCCTGTTAAAATTACGTCTTCTCCTTTTGGGACTATTTTGGTATTACCAACAATAGTTGTAGTCCTTGGGGCTCTTTCTCCCTGGAAGTTTTCAATTAAAATGGTTTTTTCTTTTACCTTAACTGTAATTGGAAAGTGCGCGTATACAACTTTCATTTTAATTGTATAACCTTCTATCAGCCCTTCAAAAATATTTTTAATTAATGAGCGTGCGGTGTGTAGAATGGAGTAATCTCGTTTACGTGTTCCTTGGGATTTGAGGGTTAGTTTACCATCGTTGATTTCAATATTTACTGGTATTTTTCTAAAACTCTTGAATGTTTTACCTAAGGGACCTTGAAATTGTATCATGTGTTTTTTCATTGTAACGTTAATCCCCTCTGGGATTTCTAGAATTTCTTTGAATTCTTCTTGTTTAGTAGACATATCCTATCAAAAATCCTCCAATTCCTTTTGATTTTGCTTCATGGTGTGACATGACACCTTGATTGGTAGTTACCAGAAGCATGCCTCGGTTGTATGCTGGCAAGTACTGTTGCTCCCATGCATTGTATTCATCTTTTTTTACTTTAAATCGTGGTGATATTGCTCCGCATTTTATGATTTTTGCCAATAATTTTATTTTGAACTTTCCTCCTCTTTTATCATCAATATGTTCAAACTCCCCGACGTACCCATCTTTTTGTAGGGTCTTTAGAACTTCGATTCCTAATTTTGACGTTGGAAGAATTATGCAATTTGTGTTTCTTCTAGCTTCATTATTGTAAATTGTTCCAAATAGATTTGCTAAAATGTTTGTTGCTGGCATTTTTATCACTGATTTTTCCTAAATCCTAACGATACGGCTACTTCTCTGAAACATCGTCTGCATAACATTAAATCATATTTTTGAATAACTGCAGTATAATCGCCGCACCGTTTACACCATCTTGATCCTCTTCCAAAATCATGTTTTTTTCTTCCGGTAAATTCGTATGATCTGTCTTTTGGCATTATACTACGGACACTCCAAACTCTTTGATTAGATAATCTTTTGCCTCTTCAGATTTTATTATGTGATTTTTACCAACACTTGCTTTATGTTTACTTCTTTTCCTAATGCTATACCCTGGTCTAGATAATGACACAGAGACACCTAGACCTAAAATTCCAATTTTTGGGTCGTATTTTACTCCTGGAATATCAATATGCTCGTTAATCCCGAATGAATAATTTCCAAAGTTATCAAATGATTTTTCTTTAACTTGATTTCCCTTCGCTTCAAAAAGACGTTTTAGTAATGCTATTGCGTCTTCACCTCTTACTGTAACTGCAACTCCAATTGGTTCTCCTTTTCTTACTCCCCAATCTCTTTGATGTTCTTTTGCCTCTCTTGCAGATGGTCTTTTACCTGAGATCTGCTGGAGAGCAGCTTTTCCTATTTCTACTACATCACCTGAACTTCCTAATCCCATATTTAGAACGACTTTCTCTAACGAAATTTTTCTAGCTGGGTTTTCTGTAGTTTGAGACATTGTATCACTTTATTTGAATAACAGGCTCCTTTTTTCCTATTACCATTACGATATCTGATGGAATTTCGATCTTTCTTTCCTCAAGGGATAAAAGAATTCTTTTTGGAAGAATAAATGTTCCTTCGTCAATTGTTTCAATTTTTCCGATTTTGCCTGAATTAATTCCACGTGTAACTAGTACCTGTGAATCTTTTTCCAATTTTAAAACCTCGAGAATTTTTAGATCAGGAATTTGAATTAAACAGCTGTCGCCAACATTGACTTTAGTGTCTGAAATTATAGAACGTCCATCATGAAATCCTATCTGCATTTTCCCATTTTTGATTGTGGTTTTACTTGTTACCCTGACAATTTTTTTTATTTTTTCTGATTCGTTAATAATAATTGGTTTCAAAATTTTTCCATCAGTTGGGACTAGTCTGTAGATATCTGAAACATTTTGTAATTCTACAACATCCATCAAACCAATTGCATGGTGAAGAGATTTTCTAACAATTCCGTCAATCTTTACCTTTCCGTCATAAATTGCAGCCTTTGCTTCTCTTAGGGTATTTACAATTTTTAATGTATCTCTTAGAAAGACTGCAGTTGGAATTGAAAATTCTTTTTTGTGAGGTCCTGGTCTTACTGTAATTACAAATCTTTTATTTTTTCTGTTAATTCCCCAAAATTGAGGCGCCATTTGTCTCTTGAGTTTTTTACTTCCAGCTATGCTTACCATTATTTCTCATCCTCAATTCCTTGGGTTTTTTCTTCTTTTGTTTCTTTGTTTGAAGTCTCTTTTTTCTCATCTTCCTTTTCTTTGGTTTTTTCTAATTCGGTTTCTTTGTTTGAAGACTTTTTTTCATCATATTCCAATTTTTTTATTTTTTCTTCTTTTGTTTCTTTACTTGGTGTCGTTTTTGATTTTGAAGGCTTCTTTCCCTCTAGTTTTGAAGTTCTCCATTTATCATCAGAATTAAGACCTGTAACTATAACATTTGAAGAATGGATATGCACATCAAATTTTTCTCCTTTTGTTTTTTCTTTTTTCACTCCTTCTATTACTACACTGTTTTTTTGAATGGAAATTTTAGAAACCTTTCCGTCTACTCCCTTAAACTCACCTCTGACAATTTTTACATTGTCTCCTTCTACAATACGAATACTGTTTTTGGAAAACTTCTTTTTTAGATCCTTTGATAAATGACTTGATACCTGTTTACTTTTAACAACATGTGAGGCGCGATAAATCAATCGATTTCTCATTTTTGTTGGCTTCATTTTATACCACCATTGATGCCAAGTTAGCTACTCTTGGCCATTTTTCTGAAGCTTCTGCTGCTACTGGTCCTTTGATATCTGTCCCTTTTACTTCGCCCTCTGGCGTTATCAAAACTGCAGCGTTGTCTTCAAAACAAACTCTAACACCGTTTAATCTTCTAACTGGATATTTTTGTCTTATAATTACTGCACCATAGACTTGTTTGCGAAGTTCTGCCGGTCCTTTTTTCACAACAACATTACAAAAGTCTCCCACTCCTCCTGCTGAAAGTCTTGATACTCTTGTCTTGTATTTTGTCACGTTGATTACTTCTAAAATTTTAGCACCTGTATTATCTGCACATACTATGTTTGCTCCAACTGGAATTACTCTTGTAACATATGGACGGAATTCTGCAACTCCTTTGCCTGCTTGTTTAGCCATTATTCTTTAACCTCCACTACAACATATGAGACTGATTTTGCAATAGGACGACATTCCGCAGTCAATACATGATCTCCTGATGAAACAACAATGCATTCAGGAACATGTGCATGAATGGTATTTGTGCTTCTTGCATATCTTTTGTATTTACTAAAGTAAACCGGTGCATCTTTTTCTAGGGTAACTGTCTGTTTTGCTTTATCTCCTGTCACTTTTCCATCAAATAATTTTCCACGAATCGAAAGTTTGCCATGAAATGGACAATGAACATCATTACATTCTTTTGTGGGTGCCTTGACATTTAATCCTATATTTTGAGTCATGATTTTCCTCCTAGTCTGTCAAATGGTCTTTTTTGAATTTTTGAGCCGTCTACTGAAATTGTTTCATTGGTTAAGTTGAATTTCCAAATACTATTGGATTTTGGAATTAATTTTATTCCTCTTGTGGTTTTTAATGCAAACATGGATTTTGTTTCATTAATTATAGTGCCATTTAATCCTATAATTTGGGAATTGTTAGATTCTGTAATCTGAGTGTCTAGTCCAATAAACTCGTGCTGTATAATATTTTCTGGCGTAATCATTTATTTTTCATCTCGTTTAGTCCTGTAAGCATTCGTGCTATATCATGTCTTAGCGCCTTGACCTTTCCACTTTGTTTTCGTAGTGTTCCTTTGGAACCATCAACTCTTAATTTAGCAAGCTCACTTCTTGTTTCCTGAATTTTACTTTTAAGGTCTTTTTCATTTAAGGCCTTTACAGTTTTCATTCTTATTCGTGTCATTATTTCAATTTCTCCTCTTCTTCTTCAAGCGTCTCTAATTTTTCCATTTTCTTTGCTTCTATTGCTATTTGTTCTGACTCTGATTTGGCTTTGTCTTTATTTTCTTCTGCCTTTACCACTTCAACTTTAATGTCTCCAACTTGTACTTCTTCTACTTTGGCTTCCTTTGGTTTTTCTTTTTCTTTTTCTACTTTCTTAAATTCAAACTCTGGAACCAACTTTTCTTTTATTGCAATTCTAATTCTGATTCCTATTAATCCCATTTTAGTGGTGACATGTGCAATGTCTTCATCAACGATTACATCTGCATGATGTCCTGCTCTTGGCAAAATTCCCGCAGTATGTTTTTCAAAGGCTGAACGATCTCCTCTTAGTTTTCCTGAAATTGTAATTTGGACCCCCATGGCGCCTCCCTCCATTATTTGTTTAATAGTCCACATTGTTGCTCTTCTAAAGGCAGTTCCACGTTCAAGGTGTGATGCCATTCTATTACACATCACACTGGGAGATAAATCTGGTTTTTCAATTTCATTTACGGAAATTTGTGGATTCTTTAATCCAAACTCTGATGCTAGTTTTTCAGTCAACTCTCTTATTCCAGAGCCTTTTCTTCCAATCACTATTCCTGGTCTTGTAACATGTAAGGCTACTCTTGTACCAGTCGGAGTCTTTGAAATCTCTGCATGAGAAAATCCTGCATCTTTGATTGCTTCTCTTAGATAATCTTTGAGAAGCATCATATTGTAATTGTCTTTTATCACGTTTTTGACTGATGACATTCTAAAGCTCCTGAGCTACCAACTCTACATGTGTTAGAACATTATTCTTTGGCGTTGCTCGCCCCATTGCTCTAGGAGTAAATCTTTTTACAAGGACACCTTTGTGAACTGTCGCATTAATAATTTTTAATCTATCTAAATCCATTCCTTTGTATTCTGCATTAGATTCTAAATTATCTAAAACTTTGATAAACTCTTTTGCAGATTTTTGTGGATATCGTCCTGCCATCATTCCAGGATCAGACCTGTGGCCCACTTGATTTTTGTATCTGCCAAATGCAACAGCCCTTTCTTTGTTTACCACTGCTTGCAAATAGTCTCTCGCTTTTTCAATTGACAAGCCTTTGATTGCTACTGCAATTTCTCTTGCATGTTTGTGAGAAATGTCTTTTTCTCTCAGGGAAGAGCGAACATGTTTTGTTGTATCATAGTTCTGAAATGCGTAGTCAAATCTTCCCATAATAATCACTTCAATGGTACATAGAGACTGGATCTTGATGCTCCGACACCTGGTGCACCATGGTTTACTCTTTTGTTGGTAATTACATATTCTCCAAGATAATGTCCAACCATCTCGGTTCTTATTGTTAATGGAACAAATTCCTTTCCTGAAAAAACATGTACTGTTACGCCTACCATGTAGGGAAGAACTATCAAATCTCTTAGATGGGTTTTGATTGGATTTTTTAATTTACCTGCTTTGGCAGATTTCATTTCTTCTATTAATTTTCTCTTACCATCTGTGATTCCCCTGGTAAGAGATCTTCTTTGTCTTGAGTTAAATAATTGGAATAGCTTTTCTAATGATGTATTATCTAGTTCCTCCTTTGATAATCCTCTGAATAGAAATTCTCTAACCATTTTTTTTCTCCTGTACCTGTGGTTTTGAGGTTTTATGGTCCATATTATAGCATTCCTATCTTTGTAGCCAAATCTCTAGCTTTTGCTGTTGTCTCAAATTGAACAAAGGCTTTCTTGCCATAAATTGTTCTTGCAGTGTTTACGTTAGTTGCTTTTTCTTTGTAAAGTATGTTAACAGCTTCTGCGATTTGTGGTTTACTTGCATCTATTTTTACAATAAAACAAATTTTACTTTCATTTTCTACCATTGCAAATGTTTTCTCTGTTATGTATGGCTTCAAAATGATTTTGTTGGCTTGATCCACATTCATTGTATTTTCTCCATTAGATTGAGATGCGTCGATTTTATTTTTGCAATCTCTTCAATTGCCCCTTTAGAATACACTGTTAACCTAATTGGATCTGAGCCTGGTGACAAGTCCAAGACGCTCAAATCTTTAATTGATCTCGCCTCAACTCCTGGTATTGAACCACATGCTTTGCTAATCTTAGTAGCGTCTTTAGTTACAAACAAGACACTTTTTCCAACTTTTTTGCTTCGTCCTCTTAGAGAAGATTGACCAGTACGCGGTTTTCGAGATTTTAGCCGTTCAACATCTTTTGAGAGTTTTAGAGATTCTAAAACTTTGGTAATTTCACTTGCTTTAGAAATTGATTCCAAGTCATTTGATACTACTATTGGAAATGATTCGATGTCGTCTACTTTGTGACCTCTTGATTGTATTTGCTCTTTTGAGGCAGTTGCTGCAATTGCAGAACATAATGCCAGTTTGTTTTCTTTTTTGTTTAGTTTTTTGTAAATTACCTTGTTAACGTTTGGTGGATGTGCCTGTCTTCCACCTCTGATAGATGCAACTTCACCAGCCTGGCCTTGTCTACCTCCTCCACCGCCTCTCATTCTGGCAATACGGGAAATACCTTGACCTGTTGGAGGGTCATTTGTATCTGCAACAACATCCATTCCTGCAGTTGGATGTCTTCCTTGTCTTTGAAATTTATGGGAGTTTAGATTAGTCCATGCTTTGTGAATAAGTTCTCTTCTAAAGGGTGTTGAAAAAACTAATGGCAATTCAATTTCTCCTTCTTTATCCCCTGTAAGTGTTAACGAAATTGTTTTTGTCATACCACTATCTCCAAAATATTTGGTTTTGATACTTTAGCTGGTGCATTTCTAATTTGACTTCGTAGCTTTATCAGCCTTCTATAGGTTCCTGGAACTGAGCCTTTAAGAACAATATAATCCCCTTTAACTAAACCAAAGTGCTTGTATCCGCCTTCTGGATTAATTTTAAGTTCATTGTTTTCAGTGTTACTCATTATCATAATTCGTTTGTCATATTCAATTCTTTGATGGAATCCCATTTGTCCCGCTCTTGGTACTGTATACATGACATACTGTGGAGAAATTGGACCAAGAGAACCTACTTCTCTGACTGTCTTTCTTGATTTGTGTTGTTTTCTTTTTACTCCCCATCTTTGTATTACTCCTTGCCACCCTTTACCTTTGGTAATTGCCGCAACATCCACAGTAGAGCCTGTTTCAAAAATCTGATCAATTTTAATTTCTTTTCCCAATAATTCCTTGACGTGTTCACATTGTTTTTGAATATCTCCTCCGCGAACTGATGCCTCAAATATGTATGGCTTTTTTTGTTCTAATCCTGCCGAGCGCGGAGATACTGCAACAATTGCAAAAATTTCTTTAATTTTTTTTAGATGTTTTTCTGCTTCTTCAATTGCACCTTCTTTGCTTTTTACTGTAATTTCTTTTGCAATTTTTTTTGGAATATCTTTTGCATAGACATCAAATTCAGCATGTGCGCCATCTACATTTTTTGAGTAACCTCTAATTCCCAAAACTGTTACTGGGGGAGTTGCAAGAACTGTTCCAAGACTCACTAGTTGTTTTCCTGCATTTGGTGTCTTGTCACGATCATCAATGCTCACAATTTGTACGCAGCCTGCTTTAAAGCCACAATGAGCTAAAATTTTTGGCTCCTCTGAAGTTACTTCCGGCCAGGCTCGGATTCTTGCCTCCATGCTTTTTGCACGACCTCTAGGTGAGTATGCGAGGCTTCCTCTTCTTGGCTGATGGTGTTTTCTAGCTCCCATGGATAAAACGAAATCGACGATAACCGACTAATAAACCCTGTGAGGATATCGTTAACCTAAAAAAATAATGTGGTTAACAAACTTGACATACGTAAATTTATGGATTTGTTATTTCCTTTACCATACTCCAAATTGTAATGCCTCCTATTATGATCCCAACAACTCCGACTCCTATGGCAAAAATCAGAAATTTCTTTTTTTCAAGCATTTTTTTATCCCTGCAGCATATGCATTAATTATTGATAATGTTCCAAGTAATGCCTCTTCTAACCTAACAGTTTCTGTTGCCTGGTTTGGAAAAAAATTCAAAGTCTTTGAATTTTGTAAGTTACTCATCATTCCACCCAGAATTTGATGAACTCCTTTTGCTGGAGAACCAAAAACCACCAAAATTGGCTTGTCTGAACTTTTATATTTTAAAATTTGCTCTTTTGTTGCAATCTTTCCTTTTCTTGAGGTAATGATGGTTAATCCCTGCCCATTCTTTAATCAATGAGAAAAGATTCGCTCTTTCTTTTATTGAATAACCCCAATATGCAGGAACCTCCTCTTTAGTAATTGGTTTTATTTCAAAGTGTGGATAACCTGATTTGAATTGTATTGTAGTTCTTCTTCCAAGTTTTTCATGTCCAAAATATGGGACTAGCTGATTAATTCCAACATCGACAAATTTTCTTCCCTTGAAATTTACTGTTATTCCCTCTCTCACATCCCCTTTTTTGATTTTTTTTGCATCAGCGGGGGTAATGTGACTTGGAATCTTTAATGGATGCAAGACTCCTGCAAATTTTAAATCATTCATTTTAGGAAATAGTCGTTTTCGTAAAAATTGTGGAGTCTCCAAGTATCTGAATATGGTCACCATCAAACTTCTGTCTTCTTTGTTGTTTCCATCTTGGTAGATGTAAATTGTATTTATTTTAAAAATAGCACATGCTCTTGCTATCTCTGATATTTTTCTAGATTTGTCTAATTTTGTACTCTCATCAGAAAGAGACGAATCGGGAATTGCGATTGATAGTTTCAATGTTATTTTTTACCAAGAATGTGAATCAGTTACTTATCTTCATGTGGGTATTTTTCTTTTGCAGTTTTTGCATAATTATTAACATTCTCGTCTGAAACTAGCTCAAACAGGCCAGATTCTGTTTTAATTTGAGCCATTCTAATATGGCTTGCCCCTTCCTTATCTTCACTTGACAAATAAATTGCAGCTATCGCTAACGCTCCTGCGTCATCAAGTGACAGATTATTTGTGTACGTTTTTTCTAAAAAGTCAGTTACTTTGTCAGAATCTGATCCAATCGCAATTGCCTCATAGGAAATGTAAGTCCCACTTGGATCAGTTAGGTAGAGTTCAGGGTTGTTGTTTACTACCCCTCCTATAATCAACGAAACACCAAATGGCCTAACTCCTGCATATTGTGTAAATTGTTGAGATTGATCTGCCAAATGTTTGGCGATTGTCTCAACTTCTACTGGTTCGTCATAAATCAACTTGTTACTCTGTGAAAAGAATCTTGCATTATCTACCTGACTTCTGGCATCTGGAATATACCCTGCAGCAGCCAATCCTACATGATCATCGACTTGAAATATTTTTTGAGCTACATCTGAAATTTGTAATTTTCTAGGTTTTTCTTCTACTGCAATAACTATTCCATCCTTACTCTTGATGCCTACGGCTATCGTTCCTCTTCTTACAGGCTCTATGGCATACTCTACCTGATATAATCTGCCGTCTGGAGAGAAAACAGTGATTGCTCTATCGTAACCTTGTTGTGCAGGAAGCATTTAGATTTGAATGCTTTGGAAGATTAATTTAAACCGTACTTTAGTTGACAAAAATTTAAAGAAATTATTTGAGGCTAAAATGGGTCAAGATCGCACTAATCGAGATGGCTTTATTTTTCATCAAAATAATCTCAATCCTTTCAGAGGGTCTGTGTTTTAGTTCAAAATCTAAAAATGAATTCAAATAATCAGTTAACATCGATTAACTGATACTAAAATAAGATATGTTTTGGGAAGGATGAGAATTAAGATTTAATTTTGCATCCTAAAACGTCTTTAAGAGTTTCACCGTCTAAAACTAGTCGATTTGATATTTCTTCTGAAATACGCTTTCCTGATTGAGCCTCTATCTTGTTAATTGCGGCCCCTAGTTGACCACAGGCTGAATTTGAATTATCTTTGTCCAGGCTACCTAGTGCAGCTTGGAAGCTTGCCGTTATAGAATTGCCAGTTCCTTTTGGCATATCTCCGTT
>PVMK01141626.1_pt1 | contig 12270 bp, 12 predicted proteins | sample 1853481 | NCBI WGS metagenome assembly PVMK01 (sample SAMN08533507, study PRJNA380276) | Marine sediment metagenome, whole genome shotgun sequencing project. | reverse complement strand
GGGAAGCTGGACGCGGTGTTCGAGCAGGAGCGGGCGCAACGCGACAAGCTCAAGTTGATCAGCAAACGCGAAGAACCCGTTCGCCACTCGCGAGCCAAACAGCGTAGATCCACACGCGCGCGCAAGCTGCAGCAAGATCATCGTCTCATCGCGCTGCTCGCCCTCGGGAGGCACTAGCGCGTCGGTGTACTGCGCGTACGGAGTCGGCTGCACGCCCATCAAAGATTGAAACACGAAAGGCAAGTCCGCGCGCTGCAACGCACTGGTGCCGGGCAGGATGTAGTGCGCGTGATTGGCGGTCTCGTTTCGGAAGATGTCGATGACGACGAGCAGCTCGAGAGCTTTCAGAGCCTCTTCGAGCCGTCCGTTGCTGTTGGGGACGGTAAGAAGTGGGTTACCCGACAGGCAAACCAGCGCGCGCACCTGGCCGTCACCTGGCGTGAGGATCTCGTCCGCCATCAGCCCGGCTGGGAAGCTATCGACGACTGACGGAAGCTGGCCGATGCGCGACAGGTCCTTACGCATCGTGTGACCACCTTTGCGGGCGTGCCTCGGAAAATCCTTGATGTAGCCATGGCCAACGAGCGTCCCACCGAGGCGATCGAGATTCCCGGTGATCGCGTTGATCGCCTCTTGAAGCCAAAACGCGAGAGTGCCGTGGCTACCTTGATTGACCCCAGTCGACAGGAACAGGGCCGCACCGTCAGCCTGCAGATACGAGTCCACCATCGCGCGAAGCGTGTCAGCGGAAATGCCGGTGACTTCCTCCGTGCGTTCAGGCGGCCACGGCTCGCAGACGGTCCTGAGCACGTCGAGCCCCTTCATGTGGCGTCCAACGCGCTCATGATCGACTCCGTCCCGGCGGACGACGTCATGAAGGAAGCTGAGGAGGAAGTACACGTCGGTGTCCGGGCGGATGAAGACCTGCGTCCCCATCTGCCTCGCGGTTTCGGTGCGTCTCGGGTTCACGAAGAAGAGCTTGCCGCCCCGCCCCTCGATCGCCTTCAGGCGCCGGATTGGGTCCGGGAGCTGCATGAAGCTCGCCCGGGAGACAGCGGGGTTCGAGCCGATCATGATCAGGCACTGCGTGCGGTCGACGTCGGGAAACGGTTGGATGAACGGAAAGCCGTACACCCGCTGAGCCGCTGCGAACTTGTTATTGCAATCCTGTGAGCCGGTCTGAAACAGGTTGCGGGAACCAAGCCCTTGCATGAAGGCGGCCGTCAGGATCGGAGGCAGCAAGCTGAACGAAATCGGATTGCCGAGATACGCGGAGATCGAATCGCCCCCGTGGTCCTTCACGAGCTGTTGCACCTTCGCGCCGATTTCCTCGAGCGCCTGCTTCCAGCTGATCTCCTCGAACCGATCGCCAACGCGCTTCAACGGAACCCGGAGCCGGTCCGGCGAGTGATGGATCTCGTGATAGCGAAGGCCCTTGATACAGGAGTAGCCTTTGCTCACCACGTGATCGTGGTCAGGCTCGAGCGCGACCACACGGTCGCCCTCGATGGTGGCTCTGAGACCGCAAGTCGCTTCACAAATGCGGCAAAACGTGAGCTCGGTTCGACTCGACACGGCCGCTCGTCGGCCTATGCACTCGGAAAGTTCTCGACCAGCAGCTGCAGCGAGTCGTGCGTGGTGAAGATGCCTATGATCTTCGCGCCTTCGACCACGACCGCCGAGCCGTACTTGTTCTCGAGCATCTCTTGCAGCACGGCGAAGAGCGAGGTGTCTTTGGACACGGTGTACGCCTCTTGGGTCATCGCCTCTTCGACCGTCGTGGCGTCGGGGTTGACCTCGTTGAGGCCGGCAATCATGCCGAGGTCGCGGTCGCTGACGATGCCGTGGAGCTCGCCACCGTGCAGCACGGGCAAGTGACGAATGCCGTACTTCTGCATGAGCTTCTGAGCAAACGTGATCGTCTGCTCGCTCCCCACGGTGTGGGGGATAGGCGTCATGAATTCGGCGATCGGCGCGGTCTTGTCCATGCCGTGAGCTGTACCACGTCCAAGCGGTTCCGCCATGTTTAGCCTACGCCTGGCGCCCGTATTTACGTCGAATCTGCCCGTGCTCGACGACCAGGGCGCGGTATCAGACGCGGGCTGCGACATAACCGATGGCATCCCCAAGCGTGGTTATCTTGCCATAGTCCTCTTCCGGAATCTCGACGCCGAGCGCTTTGTGAATCCCTTGGACCCACCGAAGAATATCCATCGAATCGAGGTCGAGCTCGTCTCGCAGGTCTGAGTCGTCCTCGATCTCCTCGTCGGCAATTTCGGGGGCTACGTCGGACAGGCACGTGAGCAAGGTCGATCGTATTTCGTCGCTGGTCATAGTTTCTCGGGCTCCTGCAAGAGGCGATCGAGGGTGCTCAGGAATCGTGCACCCTCGTGACCGTTGCTGACTCGGTGGTCCGCACCGAGTGTGACTCGCATGACGGGCCGGGCAACGACTTGACCGTCGACCACCCAGGGCCGCTCGGCCGTCGCGCCGCAGCCGACGATGGCCACCTGCGGCGGAAAGATGATAGGCGTCACACTCTCCACGCCACGCTCACCAAGCGAAGTCAGCGTAATGGTCGCAGAGGTCATCTCCGAGCTCCGAAGCGTACCGGCGCGCGCGCGCGCCACGAGATCGGTCATCCGCGCCATCAAGTCCGACAGGCTTCCCTCTTCGGTGTTCCGCAGGGCGGGCGCGACGAGTCCTCCACCGCGGAGCGAGACCGCAAGCCCGACGTGAATTGACTCGTTGGGCACAGCCTCCCCACCCTGCCAAGTTGCATTGAGCTTCTTGTGCTTGCGCAGCGCCCGCGCCACCGCGCGCAACACCAATACACCGGACACCAACCGCTCACTCACGCCGAGCGACGCGTTCGTCTCTCGAAGCCACGCCAACGCACTGCCCATATCGATGCTCTGCTCGACGTAGTAGTGAGGAATCTCGTCGTTGGCGCGCGTCATGGCGGCCGCGATAGCGCGCTGCATGCGCTCCGCTGGGGACACGGACCTACTTGGCTCCGCAACCTCGGCACTGAACACGTCACTGGCCTGAATCGCCCCGCCCGCCCCAGTTCCACGAACCTGCGTCACATCGACACCACGCTCCGTCGCGATTCGGCGGGCGTAAGGGGAAATCCGGACTCGATCACGCGAGGCAGCCGGCACAGCCTGGACAGGCACAACCCCTTGCACGTCATCGAGCGTGATTCGACCGTGGTCCCCGCTCCCGTGCACAGTTTCGAGCGACACGTCGAGCTCATGCGCCCGTCGACGTACTGCAGGCGTAGCCATCGGCCCATCGAGATCCACCCCGGAGGCCCCCGCAGAAATAATACTCCCGGGCGCTGCCGCTGGCGCCGACGCTGGCACTGCCGCCGACACTGTCGCTGACACTGACCCTGCCACTGTCGCTGACACTGTCCCTGTCCCTGTCCCTGCCCCTGTCGCTGTCGCCGTCCCCGCCCCAATCTCAGCAAGGGCCGTCCCCACCGGAACCTTCTCCCCCTCCTCGACCAAGAGCTTCTCCACCACCCCGCCCTCAAACACCTCCACCTCGATGACCCCCTTGTCGGTCTCCACCTCGGCAATGATGTCCCCTGACGAGACGGTGTCGCCCGCCGCCACTCGCCACTTCGCGAGCGTCCCCGCGGTCATATCGGCACCGAGCGAGGGCATCACGAACTCAGCCACCGCCCACGCTCCTTTTCACGGCTTCGACGATTCGATCGACCTGCGGAATGGCCGCCTCTTCGAGGTGCCTTGCGTATGGAATCGGCACCTCCAACGTGCACACCCGCGCAATCGGCGCGTCGAGCTCGTAGAATGCGTCCTCGGCCAAGATGGCGCTGATCTCCGAAGCCAGACTGCCGGTCTTCCAAGCTTCGTCGATCACCACGGCGCGATGCGTACGCGACACGCTTCCGATGATCGCGTCTCGATCGAGCGGCCGCAAGCTTCTCAAATCGATGACCTCGGCACTCACTCCTTCGGTTGCGAGCTCTTCTGCGGCCGTGAGCGCTTTGTGAACCGAGCCTCCGTACGCGATGATAGTCACGTCGCTGCCGGCGCGCCGAATGGCGGCCTTCCACGGAGAGGGCGCTATCGCCTCGGTGTCGAGCGGCCCGTCGACCCCATCCAGCATCAGATGCTCGAAGATGGAAACAGGATCCGGATCTTCGACCGCCGCGAGCAACATGTCATGCGCGTCCTGCACCGTGGCCGGGGCAAGGACCTTGATGCCGGGTATGTGCGCGTACCAGTTCTCGAGACTGTGTGAATGCTGCGCGGCGAGTTGCTTGCCGCCGCCGGTCGCCATACGCACCACAATCGGAATCGCGAACTGCCCGCCGGACATGTGCCGCATCACGGCGGCGTTGTTCACGACCTGGTCGAGCGCCAGCAAGCTGAAGTTGACGGTCATGACTTCGACGATGGGACGCATCCCCCCGAGCGCCGCGCCAATCCCGGCGCCGACGAACGTCGACTCGCACAAGGGCGTATCGCGAACCCGGTCCTCTCCGAACTCCTCGAGCAGGCCCTTGCTGACGGCGTAAGGACCTCCGTAACGGCCCACGTCTTCGCCCATGAAAAACACGCGCGGGTCTTCACGCAGAAGCGTTTGGAGCGCGGTTCGAACTGCGTCTCGATACGTGGTCACGACAAATCCCTTGCATAGGTGTGACGGGCGATGTTCTCCACAGGCTCCCACTCGCCTTGCTCGGCAAACTCGACGGCCTCAGCGATTTCCTTGGCTGCCTCTTCCTCGATCGTGTCGATGTCGGCCTGTGTCATCAATCCGTCGCTCATGGCGCGCTCCTGAAAGTCCTCGATGGGGTCGTCCTTCTGGTGCTGTTGGACTTCCGCCTTCGAGCGATAGAGCTGGGCGTCGTACATCGAGTGGGCGCGGAACCGGTACGTCCTGAGCTCGAGGAAGCGTGGCTGGCTCGTCTCTCGAACCGACTCGGCTGCGTTGTGCACCGCGCGCTCGACGGCCACGACGTCCATTCCATTGACCGACTCCGAGGGCACCCCGTACGCAGGCGGATTGTTGGCAATATCGCTATCCGAGACGTGGCGATCGAGCGCGGTCCCCATCGCGTATTCGTTGTTCTCGCACAAGAACAGAACCGGAAGCTTCCACAACTCCGCCAGGTTCAGCGACTCGTGAAACTCGCCCTCGTCGGTCGCGCCGTCCCCAAAGAAGCACGCCGTCACGCGAGACTCGCCCTTCATCTTGTCCGCGAGCGCCAGGCCCACCGCGATCGGCAAGCCACCGCCCACGATGGCGTGCCCACCGTAGAACCGCCGTTTCGCAGAGAACAAATGCATCGACCCGCCGCGGCCGCCCGAGCAACCGTTCGCCTTGCCGTACATCTCGGCCATGATCTCGCCGGCCGGAATCCCGCGAACCAGCGCCTGGCCGTGCTCGCGATAGGTCGCCACGATGTTGTCGTCCTCCCGGAGCGCGTGCATGGCGCCGACGCCCACGGCTTCCTCTCCGATATAGAGATGCAAGAAGCCTCGGATCTTCTGCTTCGAATAGAGCTCAGCGCTCTTTTCCTCGAGCCGGCGGATGCGAATCATGTCCCGCAGCAGCGCGAGGGCGTGGTCACGTGATATGTCCAGCGTCAACTGTCTTCTCCTTCCAAGGTCGAGGTGTCTCCTTCGGGCAACCCGAGCTCCCGCGCCTTGAGCAGGCGCCGCATGATCTTTCCACTTCGCGTCTTGGGCAGCGACTCCACAAAATCGATCTCGCGCGGCGCCGCCGTGCCGAGGTTCTTTCGGCCAAAGCCAATCAAGTCTTTGTGCAGCTCGTCACTCCACTCGTGACCTGGCTGCAAGCTGACGAAAGCCTTGATGATCGTGCCAGCGACCGGGTCGGGCTTGCCGATGACACCCACTTCGGCCACCGCCGGATGTTTCATGATCACACTCTCGACCTCGAACGGCCCGATGAGGTGTCCGGCCGACTTGATCACGTCGTCCGAACGGCCGACGAACCAGTAGTATCCGTCTTCGTCTCGTCGCGCGAGGTCGCCCGACAGATACCAACCGTCACGGAAGCACGCGTCGTAGCGCTCCTGGTCGTTCCAGTACCCGCGAAACACCGATGGCCAGTCGGGGCGGAGCGCGAGCTCCCCATCTCGGTTTGGGTCGTCGATCTCATGCACAGCTCCGTCATCGCCCTCTCTAACGATACCAGCCGTGACCCCAGGCATCGGCCGGCCCATCGAACCGGGCTTCACGTCCATCGAGGCGTAGTTCGAAATCATGATCCCGCCGGTCTCGGTCTGCCACCAGTTGTCGTGGAATGGCTTGCCGAACATCTCGTAGCCCCACACGACCGCCTGCGGGTTCAACGGCTCGCCTACGCTTGCCATGAAGCGCAGCTGCGACAGGTCCGTGCTTCGCGGAAGCTCGGGACCGGCCCTCATCAGCATTCGAATCGCAGTCGGCGCCGTATACCAGACCTGTACCTTCTCCTCTTCGAGGATCCGATACCAGCGCATTGGATCGAACTCCGCTTCGTCGACGATCATCGTGAGGCGATTCGTCAGCGGCGCGCTGATCCCGTACGAGGTACCCGTTACCCAACCCGGGTCGGCCGTGCACCAATAGATGTCGCCCGGATGCATATCGAGCGCGAGCTTGCCCGTCGCGTAGTGCGTCAGCACCGCCTCGTGCACGTGATACGCGCCCTTTGGCGTCCCGGTCGTCCCGCTGGTGAAGTGGAGTAGCGCGGGCGTCTCCGGATCGGTGTCGCCGATTTCGTATTCTGCCGAAGCATCGCCCATCGCCTCGGCCCAGTCGACAGTGCCCTCAGGCTTCTTCGGTTTCTTCGGGTCCGCAACGAGAATCACGTGCTCTAGTGTCGGGATCCGGTCGCGGATCCCCGCGATGCGGCGTTTGTAGAGTCGCTCGGTCGTGAACAGCACCCGTGCATCGCCGAGATTGAGCCGCTCTGCGATTGGCTCCGGGCCGAACGCGGAAAACAGCGGACAGAAAACAGCCCTGTGCTTCAGGGCGCCGAGCGCACACACGTAGAGCTCCGGAATCCGGCCAGCGAGAGAGTAGACCCGGTCCCCCGCCTCAACACCGAGATTGGCGAGAAGGTTCGCAAACTGATTCGTGAGCGAATCGAGGTCGGCGTAGGTGACCTCCCGGCGCTCGCCCCTCTTGCCCAACCAGATGATGGCGGCCTGATCGCCGTGCCCCTGCGCGACGTGCCGACCCACCGCCTCGTACGCGATGTTCAGTCCGCGACCGCCGGGAAGCCCATCGAGCTCCGCGCGCACGGTGTCCCAGGAGAATGACGCTCGCTCCTGATCGTAGTCGCTCATATTCGGAGCAGCCTGATTCTCCTGCACTCGCTTCTCGATTCGCACGCTACTCAGCTTCCTCTTAGGAATCGTTCATGGAGGCCATTGGCGGCGGGGTCCGTCATGACTGCTCTCCGGCGATCATACATGCATGCGCCGCGCCAACGTCAACAGGGGCCGGAGCCCTGCACTCTGCCCCAAAACCGCAATGAAATGGCCGCGGCCCCCACGCCAATCGTGCGCCCAGGTGCGCTACCGGCGAACAGCATGCGCCTGTAACCCCCGCTGGCCCCGAAAAACCCGAAGCTCTCCCTTGGCACGTTCGATGCACTCCTGGTATCACCTGGGACCCCTCAAAGGAGGCAACTATGAGCGCGGACGAAGCAGACAAGACGCTGAAGCAAGATTTGGAAGACACTCGCAATGACCTCAAACGGGCCGCGGACGAGATTCGGGTGAAGCTGCACCTCGCCGGCATGGATGCCAAGGACGCGTGGGACGAGATTCAGCCACGTCTCGAAGACTTCGAGCGGCGCTTCGACGAGAAGGCCGACGAGGTCAGCGAGGAGCTCAAGGCGTTGGGCGGCGACATCAAGCAGCGCTTGCTCAACATCAAGGCCAAGCTCAAGTCCGAGTAGCTTCCTCGCGAACCACAAACACGCTGCAAGGCGCGCGACGGACGGTCGCCTCGGCAACGCTTCCCAATAGGCGGCGCAACATCCCCGTGCGCCCATGCGACCCGAGGACGATGAGGCTCGCCTTCGTGTCCTTGGCGATCTTGCAAATCTCCATCGACGGGTGCGCACTTGGAATCGCTTCGTATTGCACGTCGGTATCGGTGAGATGACCGAAGTAGCGATGGCGCGCTTCCTTCAGCTGGTACATCGAGTCCTCGTCCCAGCACCGACCGTCCCCTTCAGACAGATCACGGCCCCCGGGCCCTTTGGCCTTCTTGGGGTCGTAGACGTGAAGCAAGAACACGCGTGTCTCGTCTCGCCCGGCAATGTCGGCAGCCCTTTGGAGGGCAGCCTCCGAACACGTGGAGAAGTCGGTACAAACGAGGATGAGTGGCTTCATTATTCCGCGTAATTACTCTGTTTTCGACTATTCGGCACGCCCTTAACCTTGACAGTGTCAACTGGCAGAGTTACAAATGGCCCAATAGGAGGTGCCACATGGAATTTGTTTGGATCACGTTGGGGGCGTGGGCAGCATTCACCGCCGCGGCCATCCTACCTGGCTTCCTTGTCGACCAGGTGGCTCGCGGTTGGGGACAAGCACACGCATAATCCCGACCCCATAATCCCGACCCAGGTTGAATGACCTGCTTGCAAGATGACGGAGCAAGACGAGGCCACATACACAATCGACCAGCTTGCCGCCCACACGGGCGTGCCAAGCCGGACAATTCGTTTCTACCAGAGCAAGGGCGCGCTGCCCTCACCCGTCAGGCGCGGGCGAAAGGCCTTCTATGGTCCTAGCCACGTCGAACGGCTCGAGCTGATCGCGCGGCTACAGGACAGGGGTCTTCAAATTCGCGCGATCCGCAACCTGTTGGATCAGCTCGACTGCGGACAAGCCTCCCTCGAGGATTGGCTGGGCTTCGAGGCCGAGCTCCGTACGCCATGGAGCGAAGATGCCCCGGAGCTGCTCACCGAGCTGGAGCTCCAAGAACGACTCTCGGACCGGCCACCCGGCTTGCTAGCCGCCCTCGTCAAAGCCGGACTGCTCGAACGCGAAGCCAATCAATACCTGGTGAGGAGTCCGGCATTGTTGAAGATGGTCCTCACCCTCGAAACGAACGGGATCGACGTGGAAACCGCAAACGAGGCCACGGGGATCCTAGCGCGCCACTTGTCGAAAGCGGCGAACGAGCTGAGCCTTCACTTCGAAGAACACATGAGCGAGCGCCTCCGCGACGGCGGCCTCGACAATTCCAGCCAGCTCCTGAGCGCGCTCAAACCGATCGCGCTCGAGGCTGCGGCGGTGATCTTCGCGCAGGAGATCCAGCACGCCCTCGAACGGATGCTGCATGAAGGGCGTTTGGCGCACGTCGCGTCCGCGCATAGCAGCGAAGATCCCGAGACCCCCGGCGACTAGAGCCGGCGCTCAACTCAAGTCGAGAAGCACCTTGCCGCTGCGACCTGGCCGGCGCGCGTGCTCCAGAGCTGCATGCAGATTATCGAGCCGGTAGGTCTGCTCGACGGAGGTGCCCAACACACCGCTCTCGATGAGCTTGCCCGCCTTGCGAACCAACCCGACGCGCTGAAACAAGGTCCGGCTAGCCAGATACGCAGCCAAGTAGAACCCTTCGATGCTCGTCATCGGCATGATGATGTCGCGGGGCGGCAGCGAGATCGGCTCGCGGCTCAGGGTTCCGTAGCAAACCATTCGGCCCCGCGGCGCAAGAGCTCGCAACACGGTCGACCCCGTCGCGCCACCTACGCAATCGAGCACATAGTCCACACCACCAGGCGCGATTCGGTGAACGGCTTCGAGGAGATCCTCATCTTCGAGCGCGATCACGTACTTGCTGTCGCCCTGCTTCAGCCGCTCGGCCCCCGCCCTGCTACGCACGACATCGATCACGCGAAAGCCATCCGCGCGGGCAAGGTTTCGCACCATCTGAGAGAGGGCCGACCCCGCAGCGGTTTGCAGCAGCACGGCGCCCCGCGGAACTTGCAGCAGATGCCTCACCAAAACAAGAGCTGTGAGCGGATTGACGAAGAACGAGCACGCCTGCGCGTCGCTGAGGGAACGAGGCACCGGAAAAGCGCGGCGGGCATCGATGAGGGTCTCCTCCTGCCAAGTCCCATGAGGCGGTCCACTCACGACCGCGACGCGCTTGCCAACCAGGCGCTTACCGAGGAACCCTCCGCCGGACTCCTCGACCACCCCGACCCCTTCGACCCCGAGGGCATACGGCGGCGCGGGAAACAGGTCCGAGCCCGGAAGATCGGTGGGGTGTTCTGCCCCGCGATTCCAGATCATTCGGGCAAACGAACGCGAGTAGATGCCATCGATGTAATTGAAGTCCGAAGGATTGACGGGCGCCATTTTCATGCGCACGCGCACTTGTCCTGCGGCTGCCTTCGGAGCCGGGACATCGCGGACCTCTACCTTGCTGACATCATCGGAGAACGAATCGATGGTTGCGGACTTCATGGCTCAAGCTCCTTTCGGTCCGCTCAGCCCGCTCGGCATCGCGAACGGCCAGTTGGAGTCCACCGTGCCGCCATCGACTTCGAGGACCTTCCCCGTCACCCAGCTCCCCGCGTCGGAAAGCAGGTACAGCGCTGCTGCGCCGATGTCTTCGACAGTGCCAAGCCGGCGAAGCGGCGTCAGGTCCTCCATCTGCTTCGCCAGCGCTTTGTCGGCCGTCACCATCGCGAGCGCATCGGTCTCCGTCGCCCCGACCGCAATCGCGTTGACGCGCACGTGCGGCGCCCACTCGTGGGCAAGCAAGCGAGTCATGTGCGACATCGCGGCTTTGGCGGTGCCGTACGCCACGAACCCATTGTCCACCAAATGAGAAAGCCCGGAGGTGATGTTCACGATGGCGCCATGGCCCCGTTCCGCCATGGAAGGCGCCAACGCACGAGACATGTGAAACGCCGTCGTCACGTTGAAGTTGAACGATTTGTTGAGCTCATCGTCGGTGCATTGCATGGCGGGACCCGGCAAGGTCCCACCCGCATTGTTGACCAGGAAATCGACCCCGCCGAACTCCGAAAGTGCACGCTCGACGAGTCGGTCGAGTTGCTCCGGAACCAGCACGTCGGTGGGCACCACCAAGGCGCGTCCACCATTTTGCTCGACGATGCTCGCGACTTCCTGCAGCGTGTGCTCCCGCCGGGCGGCAAGAACCACATTGGCTCCAGCCTCGGCTAGCGCGATCGAAACCCCCCGGCCGATCCCGCGACCCGCACCTGTCACGACGGCGACGCGGCCGTCCACTTTAAACCGATCCAAAATCATGCGCAGTCCATCTCCGGCGCCTACTCTCGGGCATCCACCCGCCCTCCGCAACCGCCCGAGCGATCGAAACCCACCCCTGGCCCCGCCCCGGGAACCGACATCCAAACCTTCCCAGGTTCTTCCCATCCAAACCTTCCACATCCAAACCTTCCCAGGTTCAACTCCAATCAACTGAACTTGCACCCCCACCTCGGCGGGAATTCCGACCACCCCGTGGGCACTAATGTTACGCCGTTCTACAACCGACTATCAGGCCGGCCACGTACCCCTGCTCTGGGCAGGGCTGCCCGCGTCGCACTTGCAGGCGTGCCTCGCATCGTGCGTGCAGAATCCTGAACTCCAAGTTCGCAATCGTGCAGCTACGTAACCACGACGGCCCCGGCGTGCCGCGCCACCCACCATGTCCCTAATGGGAACTCAACGTCCCACTTCCCGCTTCGCCATGCCTCGTACGCCGTCCGATAAGCGATGCGAAAAGCACGGAGCTTCTTGACTGCCGCAAGCCATCTAGAGCGTGTTAGTGCGGAGAATGTTGGACTACGACCGAAGCGTTCCTTCTTGGTGGCCGGTCGATCCGACACGAGGGTCTTGCGCACGCGCGTTCGTCCGAGGTAACCCTTCCCCTGCTGAAGCATCCTCGTTCGTACCTGCTCGAGACGGCTCACCAACAGCGATTCGAGCGCGCTGTGGTAGTGCTCCTGGTCCGCGAAGCAAGCCGGGGTGGTGAAGGTCAGGGTGGCGCCCTCTGGAGCTTCCTTCTTGAACCACACCTTGGGGTGTACGGCACCCATCGTGCCTCGGCGGAGCGTTCGTAGCGTCGTCACCACACCGGCCCACCGCTCCGGAGATCGGACCAGCGCAGCACTCACCGGGTTGAGAAGCACGTACGCCACCTTGTCCAACACTTCGGAGGTTCCGGTGAGCTCGACAGCGCTGCAAGCGACGTTCGGCTCCCACACCACTTCGTCCCACTT
>PVMK01141405.1_pt1 | contig 12270 bp, 14 predicted proteins | sample 1853481 | NCBI WGS metagenome assembly PVMK01 (sample SAMN08533507, study PRJNA380276) | Marine sediment metagenome, whole genome shotgun sequencing project. | reverse complement strand
ATTGCTGTAATTCATGCGCGATAATCGTATATCGTTGAGTTCGGCGTATGGTTTCGTTGAAAATCCAGGGAGTCTATGATATCTGTTTATACACAGCGCCCCAATTGGAATGTTGGAATGCTGGAATATTGGGAAAATGGGTCTTGCGAACCTGCAATATTGATTTACTCGTAAAAAGTCTGCCAAGCTGTCATTGCGAGCGCAGCGAAGCAATCTCTATCAATCTATGTCTCTGAAATCATGGGATTGCTTCGTCACTTCGTTCCTCGCAATGACCGCCGATAGGACTTTTTACGAAACCATCAATATTGGGTAAATGGCAAAATTCGTCTTGACGATAAAGTTTAAAATGGATTATATTCTTTGAAAACCCACTATTCCATCGTTCCACTATTCCATTATTCCATGATTGAGGTAAAAACTCAGGCCTCAAAAAATACCTTGTATTTTCATTCAGTTGTAGAAATTCCGAGACGTTTAATTATGGCATCGAAGCGCAAAGCGAAAATTATAATTGAGGTGATGTATAAAGCCGATTACTGTCTGCCGTGCTATTATATGGACGAAATGGTTCAATTGGTATTGCCCAACTATGCCGACCGGGTGGAATACCGCCGGGTTGACTTTTTGAAAGGTGACGGTAAAGAGCGCTTTTTAGAACTGTCGTGCTATCTTTTTGGTGAAGAAGGCGTTTACAAGCATTGCCGGATAGCACCTGTGCCCTCTCTGTGGATTAATGGGGAATTGTTCTTTGACGCGATTCCGCCCCAATTTGAACTGGAAGAGGCCCTTGAAGAGGTTCTCGACGAACACAGGGATATTGAGAAAAAGGAAGAATAAAACTTGTATGGAAACAACCAAAATTCATCTGGAAGTATTTCACGAAGGTGAACACTGAATCCCATGCGTATACATGACCCGTGTGGTCGAAGCGGTTGCGGCGGAATATGGCGACAGATTGAACTGGGAAAAAATTGTCACCAAGGATTTAGCGGGTGCCAAGAGATACGAAAATTTTTCAAAGTCCCTCGGCAGGCCGGCGCCCGTCCCATCCATTGTTATAGAAGACGAGCTGGTTTTTGAAACCACTCCCGGCACCGAGGAGCTAAAAGCCTGTATCGATCGCTTTTTCGAAAATTTACGGAACTATAACCAATAAAAAGGCTACCTTTAATTTCATTGGCGATGAGACCTGTTGTAGGTTGGGTTGAGACCGTTTAATCTGATGTTGGGTTTCATCCCTCAACCCAACCTACTAGAATCGGCGCTGTGTGATGCCCGTTGAGGCGCGGTCGAAACCCAACATGAATATTGCCTTTGTTTAGGTTATAGGTTGGAAAATTTATAATCTGGCCTTGGGGAATTTATTTATTGGGGGTGTCTGCCCTGTATTTTTCCAAGAGGTCCTTTATTGTCCTATTCACTTTTTGGTGATCTTCTGAACCCAGCGGAAACGATGGGCCGCGATCCATTGTTTTTCCTTCATAAACCATTTGAATCTTTATTACCGGTATGAAGCTGGAATCCCATTGTTCCAGGCCGATTGATATCTGATAGTCGGTACCCGGTGGATGCGGAAGGCTGGCCGGCACCGTCTCTGATACCTGAGGAAAAAACGATTCAACCGGTTCTGATTCAACCGGAAGACAGGATACGCCCTTGCCCTGCTTGATTTGTTCAAAGCAGTTATTGCACGAAATGCATTCAGCCTCCAGAAGATCACCGGCCTTCCAACGATTGATCAGGTCGGGATCCCGGATAAAAGGGCGTGACATGGAAATATAATCCGCAACGCCCTGATCGAGGAGTTCTTTAGCGACCACATAAGATCGAATGCCACCCACCAGGATCAACGGAACCTTAATTTTTTCCTTAAAGGCCCGGGCCTCATTCTGAAAATAGGCTTCGACCGCTTCCGTATCTATTTTACTCTGCATGATATTCGGATTGTTTAAAAGCCCGCCGCTTAATTCAATGGCATCAATTCCTTCTTCCTCGAGCATCATCCCCACCTGAAGGGAATCTTCCAAAGTAAGGCCGTTATCCACGAAATCCTGGCAATTGAGTTTCAGCAAAACCGGATAGTCGGAAGCGGTGTGATTGCGGACGGACTGAAGCACTTCCAAAAGAGCCCTGGCACGATTTCGAATATTTCCGCCATATGTATCGGTGCGATCGTTATACCTGGGGCAGAGGAGCTGGCTGAGAAAAAATCCGTGGGCTGCAAAAATTTGCACACCGTCGAAACCCGCTGTTTTGGCTCTCATCGCGGCTACGCCATAGGCTGCAGTCAGCTCCTGGATATCCTCAACGGTCATTTTCGCGACCCGCGATTTCGACAGGTAGGCGCCGCCGTACCCCAGCTGTAAAACGATCTTGGCGCCGTTCTCATGGACCACTTGCGTCATGGCCTTTAGCCCGGGAATCAGCTCATCTTTGTAAATACCAAGCTGCCAGGGAGAGTGCTGCCCATCCGGGCGAACATAGGTATGGCCGGTTATGATCAGCCCGACGCCTCCAGCCGCTAGCCTTGCCATTAAATCAACTAATTTGGAGGTGCAGGCACCATCATCCGTTGCCAGCCCCTCCCAGGTTGCCGAGCGTACAAATCGGTTGGATAGCACCATCCCATTAATTTCGCTTTGCTCAAACAATCGAGTCATTACTTTTCTATCCCCACTCTGGCTGGGACGCCTTTTTCGAAATAGTGCTTTATGGGCATCATCTCGGTAACCAGATCGGCGTTTTCAATCACTCGCGGGGAAGCATGCCTTCCGGTGATCACCAACTCTACATCGTAAGGTTTATTTATAATAAGACCGAGAAGATCCTGTACCCGGATGAGTCCATACTTGGCGGCCACATTGGCCTCTTCCAAAATGATGACTTTGTATTCTTTCGTAGCCATGATGGATTTAACCCGTTTAAGGCCTTTTTGAGCCGCTTCAATATCCTCGGATAAGGTCTTCTCATCCGTAAAACGGCCGAGTCCGAATTGTTCGACGGTAATCAAATCGGAAAACCTTCTGAGCGCCTTAATTTCACTGTAGTCCCCCTTTTTGATAAACTGAGCAATAAAAACCTTTAATCCGGCACCTGCAGCCCGAATGGCCAGGCCGATTGCAGCCGTCGTTTTACCTTTGCCATTCCCGGTGTAAACCTGTATGTATCCTCTCGTTTCGTTTTTAGCCATTTCGGTTTCCTATGTTCCCAGAATTAAGAATACATAACGGTTTCATCACAAACATGCAATAGATTAACCTAACCCGGACGAGCCGGTTGGAGCGAAGCGGAAATCCCGGTTTATCGGGGAATTGAAGATTGAAGATTGCAAATTGAATATTTGTGGATGTCGCTTCGCTCCGTCCTTTTTAAAATGGAAAGAATTCCTCTCCGAGCCGTAGGCTTAAATATTCAATATTCAATCGAAAATATTCAATCTTTTTAAGACAGTGAAAATATTCCAAGTTATGGAAAGCGGTATAAATTTTTGATCAAATTTGCTTTTACTGATGATTCCAGCATTTTTCCAGAAATTTTAATGATGCATCCAAATGCTCATAAGCGAAAACTTCCAGTGACACAACGCCATCAAATTTCTCTAAAGATCTTATTATTGGATTCATTAATTTTTCAGGGAAGTGGTCCAACGCACAATGAAAATGGTCTGTTTCAACACCGTAAAGATGGATGATAGAAATTTTGTTAGAATACGTGTTGAAAAATGTTTGAACCTCGCCACCCTGTAACATCAGATGCCCGCAGTCCAGACAGATGGTTAGATCTAAGTCGCAGATAATTGGGTCGACGATCTCAAACGGATAATCCAGGTTTTCAATGGAAATGAGATGACTGGGTATCCCGTTAGCCAGGATTTTTTCCAGGTTTTTAATGACTCTTTCCTGCCAGTTTTTAACATCATCCTTCTCAAGTGAATCCTCATTATATGGCAAGTGCAGTGTCAGTGTTGTGGGAACGAGGGGTGCAACCCGCTCCGCAACCCTGAAGATCGTTTCAATTGCATTTCTTTGTTGCTGTGGATCCCGGTTCGTTATGGATATGTCTGTGGGGAGATGGACATTATAGGTCAGATTGAAATCTTTTGCCAAGCCGGCCAGTTCCCCGATGACATTTTTTGAAGGCAGTGCATCGGTATGATTACTTTCAAACAATAATAACTCAATGTTTTCCATAAAGGGCCCCAGCATTTTCACATTGGGCACATAATCATCCGGATAGATAAACGAGGTCGTTCCGATATTAAACGGAAATACGCCTTTGTAAGATTTGCTTAATGAAGGATACATGCGGGTTTCAAAAACTCGGGTTGCGTTTTATTAAACCTGCTTATCTGGAAAGTGCAAGTTACCATTAGATAAACTCTCTGTGGAAGCGGCTTCCACATTCAATACCACTTGTTCTTTCTGGATAACCACGAAAGTTATTTTAATGTCGAATATCGAATATTGAATACTGAATGTCCAAGTAAGGTATTCTGCCCTTTTTATTTAAATAAAGAGACAGAGCGAAGCGATTCAATACTTCTTCATTCGAAATTTCGTGTTCGATATTCAATATTCATGTTGATCGTCTATCGCAAGTAGGGTCGGACACCGAGCCGACCAAGATCAAGCGGGCACGGTGGCCCGCACTACTTTTGTGTTGGGTTTCGACCGCGCCTCAACGGGCATCACACGGTCACGGTCAGATTAAACGGTCTCAACCCAACCTACGACTCAATCACAACGAGCCTCTAAACGAAATCATTAAAAATAGCCCTGCTTCAGTAATTTCCACCATTGCTCCCAGCATGTCTCCTGTAATACATCCCATCCGCTTTTTATAGAATAGAAGAATCAATCCGATGATGATCGCAAAAGCAAGGTTGAGCGCTATGGCCTCGAAGCCCAAAAGCAAAGAAAGGCCGACGGGGAAGACCAGGCCCCAGAAATGTTTTAATGATAATTTTTCATTAAAAAAGGGCTTTCCGGTGCCGTCCGTCCGGCCGTATGGCAAATACCGCATGCCAAACAGGATTCCGGCCCGGGCATAGGCGGGGATCAAAATCAATATGATACTGCGATGGGCATCCAGGTTGGCAATGCCACCCCATTTTAGGGCCAATCCAAATAAAATCGCAACCAGACCCATTGTTCCGATCCGGCTGTCTTTCATGATTTCAAGCGCTTTGTCCCGGGAACGCGGCCCCAACAGACCGTCAGCGGTATCTCCCAGCCCATCGATGTGAAACGCACCGCTCAACACGGCCAAAAAAATTATATCCAACAGGGCGGCAACCGGCGGGGCCCAGAACCGTATGACAACCGAGTCGAAAAGCGCCACCAGCAGGCCCAACAGGATACCGACCAGCGGGAAATAGGGAACCATATTCGGTGGATCATACGATTTTGCCTTTCCCATTGGAAGTATGGTGATGAATTGCAGGGCTGAGATTAAGTTGCGCATGAGTTCAAAGGTTCAAGGGTTCAGTGTTCAGGGTCAATAGATAAGTAATCAGTGCTGTGGACTGAGGACTGAGTGCTGAGGACTGAGCAAAAAAACCTGCCTGCGAACCGACCATTTCAACATGACTTGTCGTTTTCCGCCATGAATCGTCCTCCTGGGACCATGAGTTGTCCTTTTCCGTCATGAGCTGGCACGGGCCATTTTTTTGCCTCTTTCTATTTCGATATACCTCAGACCTCAGACCTCAGCACTCAGTCCTATCCTTTGACCGTTACCGGAATTCCGGCAACCATCCAGATCACTTTGCCGGCGGTTTTTGCCACGGCCTGGTTGACCAGCCCAATGATATCCCTATATTGCCGGGCGAGCTTGTTCTCCGGAACGATACCGGTTCCGACCTCATTGGAAACCAAAACAATTGGGGCCCGTTGCTTTTTTAAGTGTTTCTATTAATTGGGAAATCATTTCTTCTAATTGTTTTTCATCGTCGGTTTCCATCAAAAGATTGCTCACCCAGAGTGTCAGGCAGTCGACCAGCATAACATCTGCTTTCGGGCTGTTTTCCAATATGGCCTGCGGCAGGTGCAGCGGCTCTTCAACCGTTACCCAGTTTTGACTGCGCTCCTTTTGATGTCTTGCAACCCGTTGTTTCATTTCATAATCTTGCGGCACACAGGTCGCAATAAAAATCTTTCTCTCTGCGGGCATCTTTTCCGCTGTTTGCAAAGCATATGTGCTTTTTCCGCTTCTGCACCCGCCGGTGACAAAAATGATTTTGTTCAACTTTTTATTTTCCTATTAAAATGTCTAGAAAATTTCTCGGGATCTTTATCCTAAAAGACATCGGAGTACAGGAACAAAATCAATTGCGGATTTTAGATTGCGGATTGCAGATTGAAATATCAAACGTGTCGCACATTCAAAATCCGAAATCTGAAATCTGCATTCCGAAATCTTATTTGCTCCAATACTCCTGTTGATTTACTCCACAGAAACTGAAAATATTATTTCTATCCCCGATTTTCGACTAGCTGGACTATCCTTTCCACATCGACATTTTTTTCAAAATGTTCGGCCAGCAGATCATATTCTTTGTTGCGGGCTTCGATTCCGCCGACATCGGATACATCGACAGCGCGCAAACCGATATGGTTTAACCAGAATTTCAAGATCCCCGGGTTATCAAACAGACCGTGAATATAGGTGCCCATGATTTTCGAATCATTGGAAACACAACCATCTTCATCCCGGCACGGGTTATGGTTGCGCTTCGTGATATGAAACAGGGGGGTTCCACCCGCTCTGATGGTTTGCCCCATGTGAATTTCATATCCCGCGCCCGGCCGACCGTTCCAGGAAAATTGAGTCAAAGTCGTCGTTTTGGGTGCTTTTAATATGGTTTCAATTGGCAGCAGGCCCAGTCCCTCACTGGAGCCGGGCTGGCCTTCCAGGCCTGTCGGGTCGTGTACGGTCTTTCCCATCATCTGATACCCGCCGCAAACCCCCAGCACATGCCCGCCGGATTCCAGATATTCGGACAGCGCGCGGGCCCAGCCTGAAGATAGGATCCACTTGAGGTCAAAGCGGGTGTTTTTAGAACCGGGCAGGATAACGGCTTTAAAAGCGGTTAGGGTCTGAATCTTTTCAAGGAAATATACGTCCAGATTATTTAAAGCCAGCAGCGGATCAAAGTCGGTAAAGTTTGAAATATGCGGCAGGCGTATGACGGCAACCGCCGGGTTTTGACTGTTTTTAACGTTTACTTTTTTAGGGGCTTTCAATGACGACTGAATCCTCGGGTTCAATCCGGATGTGGGAATACCAGGGAAGTACGCCCAAAACCTGTTTGTGCGTTTTTGCTTCGATCCAGCGGACGCCGTCTTTAAAAAGACGGATATCACCTCTGAAGCGATTGATGATAAAACCGCTAATCTGAGCGCGCTGGCTTTTGCTCAAGGCATTCAAGGGTGCCGATGATCTGGGCAAACACACCGCCGCGATCAATATCGGCCACCAGCAGAATCGGGAGCATGCGCATAGGCGGCCATCCGGAAATTAACAATATCATGGGGACATCAGATTAACTTCTGCACAGGAGCCCGCACCCTCCAGAATAATCAGTTCATATTCTTGACGTAACCGATCCAGGGCGTCGCAGGCTTCTTGAAAAGCCGCTCGTTGTCACCGTGAGCGGCTCCCGTCTTGCCGGTTTCAATTGCCGATCCCAGCAACACGACCTGGGATCCGATTTCAGCGGTGGGTTTTAGCAGGACCGGATTCATGTCCACATGCGGAGGGATCCTGGCGGCTTCAGCCTGAACGATTTGGGCGCGGCCCATTTCAAGCCCTTCAGGTGTGACCCCCGAGTTGTTGGACATATTTTGGGCTTTAAAAGGTGCAACCCGATTACCCCGGTTGGCAAACACACGACACAGTGCTGTGGTAATGATACTTTTGCCGACATCGGAGCCGGTTCCAAGGACCGCGATACAGGGTGCTTTTGTTTTATGTTTACTTTTCGATGCCAAGGTCGTGCTTGAACTCCGTTTATTCTAAGTCAAAACGCACGGGTATTTTTACCCACATTTTTTTCTTTATGCCGCCCTTTGGTTCCCGGCTCGAACAGCCATTTTTTTACAGCTGACAGCGCCGCACGGTCTAAAATATCGTATCCGCAGGATTTCAGCACCGTTAAATCATCCACCCGGCCGTTCTCATCGATCAACACCTTCAACATGACGATGCCTTCATATCCCAGCCGGCGGGCCTTTCGTGGATATGGAGGTGACGTATTTTGCTTGTACTGGGGCCTGGCAGGTTTGAGGGCTGACCTGGACAGGATGACGTCGCTTTGTATATCGGGCAGCCTCGCTGTGGCGGTCGTCGGTTCGGTAGATCCGTCTGGCACGCGGTGGGTTTTTTTTATGAAGGCTTTATCCGCAGGAAGCGCGTGGTGGATGGGTTTATTGTCGGAACTTGCTGTACTGGAAATTTTTATTTCAGCTTTGAGCGGAATATGGCGTTTAGTGCCAGGCGCCACCTGGGTAACTTCGATGGTTTTTATGCGCTGTTTTTTATATGTCAATGCTTTCAGACTTTTCTTCGGCCGGGCCTTTTTGACAATATTTTTTGGAGGCGTGGCCGGCAGCGTTTTTTGGAGTTGCACCGTGTGATCGACCCGTGCGGGTGTTGGCATGCCGGCGGGGATTTTTCCTGGGCTTTTGATTAAAACGGGGTTCGAGCTGCTTTTCAGATGCTTTGTTGGGGACCGCGGCGTGCGCCTTGGGCTTTTGGAGTTTAACGGCTGACAATGTAATCAATAGGGACTTTGCTGCCGGTGTCGGACGGGGAGCAAGCCTCAGCCAACCGAAGTCGGTGCTCAAGGCAATGGCATGAAATGCAAGTGCCAATATGACGTAGGGCAGCAGACGTTTCACAACTATTCCTCAAAGTCGGCCTGCAGGGATATGCGACTCAATCCTGCCTGGCGAATTTTATCAAGGACCTTATATATCATCTGGTACCGCAAAGAGCGGTCAGCAAAAATCAGCACACCGGGTTCCCGGGTATGGCCGGCTTTACTTTGCAGGACCTGGGTTAGGTTTTCAAGTGCGACGCGCTCTTTGTCCACATAAATAGTTTCGTCCGCCTCCACGCTGACTGAAAGGGATCAATTTTTTATCGATTTCTGCTGTGGTGGAAAGCGGCAGCTCAACCGGCAGTCCCCGGTGAACCGCCATGGACAGCATGGCGTAGATGAAAAATACCAGAAGCAGAAAGACAATGTCAATCAAAGGAAGCATTTCAATTCGTGGCTTTTTAGGTAAAGCCAATTGGAGTTTCATTTCCGGTTTCTCCTAAGTTCGGCCGCCTTGTTGGGTTAGCTTTTCGAATACAATTTCCAGACTCGTGGCGTATTTTTCGATGAGCACGGCCGCATTTTCAACCCGGGAGTTAAAATAGTTGTAGGGGAAAACCGATAAAATGGCGATTCCAAGACCGGCTGCGGTCGTTATCAGTGCCTGTGCGATGCCGGTGATCACCTCCTGGGGATGCTCGATGCCCGCCGAACCTAAAATTTCAAAGGATGAAATGATTCCAAGAACCGTTCCAAAAATTCCCAGCAGCGGGGCGACCGTGATCATGGTGTCCAAAACTCCCATAAAACGCCGCATATGTTTGATCTCATCGGCTGCCGCAGCTTCCATGGCCTTTATCATGGAAAATTCTTTGTGCAGAATGCCACTGACCAAAATTTTAATAATATAATCTTTTGTATGAACCGTTTTATTCTTGATGGATTCCCAGTCTCCTTGACGCGATAGTTCCAGGATTTCATCGACAAATGATGATTTGCTCTGAATTCCAAGCTTCAACCAGAAAATGGCGCGTTCGATGACAACACTCAACGCAATAATCGAACATGCCAGTAAGGGGTACATGACGGGGACCCCCTTTATCGAAAATATGCCACATCATTCTTACTCCTTGTTACGATTGGTTTGTAGCGGTTGTCAAAAATTTTTTCCAATAATCTGTCATTGCGAGGAGCTTAGCGACGAAGCAATCTTTTGGAAAACCTGAGAGATTGATTCGCTTCGCTCGCAATGACTTTTGATAGATTCGCTAAGTCAATCGGAACATATTTTTTGCAATTACTATTGCAGGGCAATTTCCCCCATAGCCGGATTTACATTTTAAATGCCAGTCCGACGCGAAAACTTGGATCCGGCGGGCTGAAACCGAATGTTTCTTCATAGTGTTCATCAAAAAGGTTTTCAACCTTTCCGAAGATTTTAAAATCCTTGATGTAGCGTTGATTCAGATTAAACGTGTATGAGGTCGCCAGATCGACAATAAAATATTCATCCAGGGTTACCCGGTTAGACGGGAATGTTCGAAAATCGAGATCATCGCGCTCACCCACATAAAGGCCGTCGAACCGAATCTGAAACCCGCCCCAGGCCCAATTGATATAGCCGGAAGCCGTGTGATCCGGCCGGCGTAAAAGATCCTTGCCCTCCTCAAAAGGTGAATCCGGCCCCCCGACGCCACCGTCATCGGTGACCTCGGTATCCAGATAGGTGTAATTGCCGCCCAAGGTAAAGCCATAGCCGGGCTTACATAACGCCATCAGCTCGATACCCTGGCTTTTTGCTTCTTGAATGTTTTCAAAATCCGGAGCCGGGCCCGGCCGGTTGATAAATGTGATTAAATCATCGAATTTTTGATAAAAGTAGGTGGCGCCGAAAACGAGCTTATTTTTCCATAGCACCTGATCGACACCCACTTCCCACGAATAAGATTTTTCCGGGTCCAGATCCGGGTTGCCGGTGGCAAAGCCCTGGGCGAACTGTTCCGTAAAGGTGGGCGTCTTAAAACCTTTTCCGGCCGCTCCTCGAAATACCGTGCCGGTTTGCGTTAATTCGTATGCCACCGAACCGCGCGGAACAAATTCATTGCCGAACTCGCTGTTATCTTCATAACGCGCCCCGGCGGTCAAATGCAAACGATTAAAAAAAGACAGTTGCTCCTGCGCATACCACCCCCAGTTGTCCCGATCTTTATCTAAATCACTCTTTGATTCGAATCCCAGAAAGATGGATCGGGTTTGTTGATCATAATTTTCATCCAGATATTCGAATCCGGCTGTAAACGTCGAGCGAATCGTTTCGGTTGACGGATAGCGAATGTTAAAATGATAATCAACGGAGTAGCGTGTCTCTTCGGTTTCCGAGAAAAAAGCGCCAAAGGTGTCTGCCGGTGGATCTTCAGGGTCATTAAAATCTTTTTCTGTTATAATGATAGCCAAACAGCACGACATGCTCCAGCCATGGCAGCATCCGGTATTGACCGTTTATGCCGCCGACCCAGTCATCGTTTTTTAGATCCTGGTTGGGGTCCAAGGGGAGAAAAGCCGGTCACCGGCATCCTCGGTCGGAAACTTAAATTTTAGAGTCCTCGTAACGCCCGCTGAAAGTGAGATCCAGTTTATCCATAGGGATACACATCCACCCTGCCACTAACTGTATTATTCCAGTAATCGTGGTTGACATCCAGGTAGCCGTTATCATCAACCCGGGCATATGCCAGGCTGGCCCCGATCCATTCATTGCCACCCGTAAAGCCGACACTGTGCTCTCCGATGTAATTCTTATCACCCTTTAAGTAGGTACCATTTGAAGTGGAGGCTCGCAGCGACGGCTTACCTTCACCTCGTTTGGTAATAAAATTTATCACCCCGCCGATGGCATCCGATCCGTATAAGGCACTCTGTGGTCCTCTGACGATTTCAACCCGTTCAAAATTTTCGGTCTGCAACGATCCGAAATCAAAGGCGCCGCCCCCCAGGTTGACGCTGACACCGTCGATTAAAACTTTGGTAAAGTTATCTTCGCCACCGCGCGGATAAAGCGATGTTGTGCTACCCCGGCCGCCGCTGCGTACTATATTAAAACCCGGGACAGTTCGTAAAACATCCAGAGCATCGACAGCTTGACGCTCTTTGATTTCTTTTTCGGTAACCACAGTGGTCGAAACGCCCAATTCTCGCACCGGGGTCTCAGTTCGTGTGGCCGTCACCAGGGTTTCATCCATTATGGGGACCGAATCTTTTTCTTCAGAATCTGCTAAAGCCGGGTTAGATACGATCACCAAAAATAAAAAGCCGATCAGAATGCTGCAAGCGTGGCGCTTCATTTTTTTCCCTCCTCAAAGCGTCAAAGATTAATTTGTCGGTGACCGCTGTAAAAAAAAAGCCCTTCAAGCGTTAACGCTTGAAGGGCTGCACCCAGTTTTCTTAAC
>PVMK01159030.1_pt1 | contig 12272 bp, 19 predicted proteins | sample 1853481 | NCBI WGS metagenome assembly PVMK01 (sample SAMN08533507, study PRJNA380276) | Marine sediment metagenome, whole genome shotgun sequencing project. | reverse complement strand
ACCATTCCTGGTACACCAAAAAAAGGGGCCGCACAAGGCGGCCCAAAGTAGTTGAGGGAGTTATATTACAAGCAAGCGCAGAGCATCGAGCAAACCGTCAGACGCCGGGCGGAGAACCGGCACGGCTACTCACCCTTTGACAAGCACAGAATTAAATTCCAGCAGTTAGCCATCTGAACCGTTAGGAACCATCCGTCAGGTAAATGTTATTTCTCAATCGACGCGTTTACGCAAAAACGTCGGGATATCATATTCCTCTTCTTCGTTGTAGGCACCAATACGCATACTGGCGCGTGGCTTGTCTTGATTCTGATTGCGAATAAAAGCCGGGATGTCTCGATCGATTTTGGTCAGAGGCGATGGATTCGGACGCCCCAAGTCATTATTGTTACGTTGGGTGGTATCAAAAGAGCAGCCGAAGCCGGTTGCAATCGCCGTCACCTGAATCTTATCGCCCATGTCCTCGTTAATAACCAGGCCGATAAAGATGTTGGCATCTTCGTGGACTTTGTCGTGGATGATATCGGCTACTTCCTGGTAATCATTCATGGTTAAACTTGAAGAACCGGTCACATTGACCAGTACACCTTTGGCCCCGGAGATATCGATTTCTTCGAGCAACGGACTGCAGATCGCCTGTTGGGCCGCAACAGAGGCACGATTTTCACCCTCGGCGAGGCCAATCCCCATCATAGCCATACCACGTTCGCCCATCGCCGCCTTAACGTCGGCAAAGTCAACGTTGATCATACCGTGGGTGGTGATCAAATCAGAGATCCCCTGTACAGCCTGACGCAGAACATCATCGGCCGGCTTGAAAGCATCAAGAATGCCCATGTTCTTGTCGGCGAGACCACTGAGACGATCATTGGGGATCATGATCAAAGAGTCGACGACCTGTTTAAGGTCCTCTACACCCTGCACAGCTTTTGCCATACGCCGCTTGCCTTCAAAAGCGAACGGCTTGGTGACGACGGCCACGGTCAAGGCACCAACCTCTCTGGCAACTTCAGCGATGACCGGTGCGGCACCTGTACCGGTACCTCCACCAAGACCCGCTGCAATAAAAACCATATCCGCGCCCTGTAACAACTCCGTAAGTCGGGCCCGGTCTTCCTCGGCCGCCTCGCGACCTACTTCTGGATTGGCACCGGCACCAAGCCCCTTGGTCAACTTTGTACCAAGTTGTACGCGGAGTGACGCCAGACTGGCTCGCAAAGCCTGGGCATCTGTATTGGCGACCATAAAGTCCACGCCCTCGATCTTGGAGGCAATCATCGTATTGACCGCATTACTGCCACCTCCACCAACACCAATAACCTTGATTTTCGCTACCTGGTCTACACTTTCGTCAAATTCAAACATAATGACTCCCTCCGTCATTGTTGTGACCGTCGCTTCTCCGTTGCTCCGGTCGTTTAAAGATACAGGCTTTATGCTTCAGTACTTTTTAGAAAAATTCTCCAAACCACTCTTTCATGCGTCGCGTCACACGGTCGAACAGGTTCTCTTGCCCGATCACGAAGTTGCGCGTTTGCATGTTACGGCTGCCATACTTCACCAGACCGACACCCGTGGCGTAAACTGGTGAGTTGACCACGTCGGTCAATCCGCCGATCCCGATCGGCTTGCCGCGTCGTACCGGCAGGTCGAAAATCTGCTCCGCCAGTTCCGGCATCCCCGGCAGAATCGCCGAACCACCGGTCAGCACCACCCCGGACGCGATCAGATCCTCGTAACCACTTTTGACAATCTCACGATTCACCAGGGTGAAGATCTCTTCGACCCTTGGCTCGAGTATTTCTGCCAGCAGTTGACGTGACAAGATGCGCGGTTCACGACCACCCACCGACGGCACTTCGATCGTCTCGTCCTTGCCGACCATCGATGAAAGGCAGCAACCTGAGACCTGTTTGATTTTTTCCGCCTCGGCGCTCGGTGTCCGCAAACCAACGGCAATGTCGTTGGTCAAATGATTGCCACCGAGCGATAGAACCGAAGTATGCTTGATCGCCCCGTCAACAAAGATGGCGATATCCGTAGTGCCGCCACCGATATCGACAAGGGCAACGCCAAGATCCTTTTCATCAGGGGTCAATACCGCTTCTGATGACGCCAGCTGTTCGAGGACGATATCGCCGACATCGACACCGGCCTTGTTGCAGCTCTTGATGATATTCTGTGCACTGGCCACGGCACCGGTGACGATGTGCACCCGTGCCTCCAGACGTACGCCGCTCATTCCCAGAGGTTCTTTGATGCCATCCTGATCATCGATGATAAATTCCTGCGGCAGGATATGAATTACCTCACGATCCATCGGAATCGCCAGGGCCTTGGCAGCATCAATCACCCGACGCACATCTTCGTTGCCGACCTCGCGGTTCTTGATGGCAATCACCCCCTTGGGAATTAATCCCCTTGATGTGACCACCGGCAATCCCCGCAAAGACCGACTTGATTTCACAACCGGCCATCAACTCCGCTTCCTGGAGTGCCTTGCGAATCGCGGTCACCGTGCTTTCGATGTTGATGACCACACCCTTGCGCATGCCGCGCGACGGGACTGGTGCCGATACCAACGACATCGAGCCCCTCTTCAGTCATCGCCCCGACAATGGCACAAATCTTGGTTGTGCCGATATCGAGTCCGACAACCAGATTTTCCCGTTTACTATTCATATCGCTCCCCTTTTCACCTTTAGTAGAACTAACCTATGCGTAAAATTAACCTCTGCCGACCGTACGTTTCACATCCACCTTCACGATAACGCGGTCGGTCACGTTTAAGTCGATATACCTTAAAGCTAGAAGACGTGGCTCCAGGTCTTTGTAAATTGTCTCCAGACGATTCAGTTTGAGTGCCAAAACCCTGCTTACCCAGACGAACCGGAACACCGCCGATGCGGGTATACAAAATCAAGCCTTCCTGCTGGTCATAGTGAATCTCTGAAACATCGTCCAGATTAAATATGCTGCGCTTATCCAGTTCATCCATAAGCAGCAGTGCCAGGTTTAATGACTCCTGGGTCTTGTCCGGGATTGTCGAGCAGGTACTGACGATCGATCCCGGTAATCACCGGATAATTGAGCTGATCGCCTGACTCAAGCATCTTGAAGACCTCTCCGGCCTTATCAACGTAATAGAGATAGCCCAGATCAATCACGGCCCGGGCTTCACGCTCCACCACCCGGATGACCACCTGGTCCGGGAAGGAACGTTCCACCTCGGCTTTGGCAATCCAGGGATGCTCCTCAATTTTGCGACCGATCAGATGCAATTCAAGACCGAACAGGCTGTCACCGATTTTGATATCTGAAGCGGCAAGGATATCGCCCTCGCTCACCCTTACCTGATGCTCTACACGAATTTTCTGTGTGCCGAAATATCCCCGACTCAAGCAGCATCTGGGCTGTCAGCAGGGCACCGCTTGCAAGCAGAAAACCACTTCCGGAGGCAATACAGATGCGCAACGTGCGATGGAACAGTTTCTTCCAGTCGCGTGGCTGTTTTTCCTGCTTGCACCGGTTGGTCTTGACCTTCTTCTGCTTGTGGGTCTTCAGATCACGCATTTTTTCTCTCGGTTTTGAGAAACCAACTCATGACTACTTGTTTAATGCTGCATCCTCAAGGATCTGCATCACCAGCTCGTTGAAGGAAACCCCTGCCTCTGCTGCAGCCTTGGGCAGCAAACTGGTTTCAGTCATACCGGGGATGGTGTTGACCTCGAGACAGAAGAATTCTCGCTCTCGTACCATGAAATCAACTCTGGCAACACCCCCGACAGGACAGGGCCCGACAGGCAGCCACAGAGACTTCCTGGAGGCGATTGTAAATGACCGCTTCCAATGGTGCCGGCACCAGATACTCGGTTTGCCCGGGCGTATATTTCGACTCATAGTCGTAAAAACCGCTCTTGGGGACAATCTGGATGATCGGCAAGGGTTCACCATTCAAGACACTGACTGTGACTTCGTCACCTTGAATAAAATCTTCGATCAGAATCAGCTCGTCGTGCCTCAGCGCTTCCTCAAGGCCATCATTGAGCTGTGCCATGTCACGGACAATGCTGATACCGATGGTTGAACCTTCCCGGGCTGGCTTAACGATCAGCGGGAAATGCTGACATCGCTCCAGTACTGCAGCCAGGTCATCCCCGACACGGTAGACCACGAAGCCGGGAGTCGATATTTCGTGATAGAGCAGGATCTGTTTGGTAACCACCTTGTCGATAACCATGCTTGAGGACATCACGCCACTACCGGTATAGGGGATACGCATCATCTCAAGCAAACCCTGAACTGTTCCGTCTTCACCATAACGCCCATGCAGACAGATGAAGGCTACTTCGGCTTCAGCGGCCCGCAGTTGCCCCGGCAAATCATGACCGACATCCACAGCCACAGCATTACAGCCGCTTTCAAGCAATGCCTTCAGAACGGCCTGACCGGTTTTCAGAGAGATTTCCCGTTCAGCGGAGAGGCCTCCCATCAATACCGCAATCTTTCTTTTTTTCAGGTCATTACGATTTTCCATAACTCTCATTCCAGTCATGCATCCTGTCGATCAACCCTTCTGTTCCAGGAGCTCCAACAGGTTCGCGGCCACCTGCCAGACGTTACCGGCACCAAGCGTGATGACAATATCACCCGGTTGCAACACAGCCTGCAGATGCTCGATCGTCGCTTCCACATTACCAGTATAGCAACACGATTTGTGACCATGACTGTTGATTCCGTCCGCCAGTTTTTCCGCGGAAACCTCTGCTCGCGGCTCTTCTCCGGCGGCATAGATATCCATCACTGCAATGTGGTCAGCCTGGTAAAAAGCCGTCACAAAATCATCAAAGAGGGCTTCAGTCCGGCTGTAGCGATGTGGTTGAAACACCGCGACCACCCGCCGGTTCCAACCTGAACGTGCCGCCGCCAGAGTCGCCTTGATTTCCACTGGGTGATGGCCGTAATCATCCACCACCATGATCCCCTGAGCTTCCCCTTTGACCTGGAAACGACGCTGTACTCCGCCGAAATCCTGAAAACCCTCTGCGATCGAGGCAAAGGGCATCTCGAGTTCCATACCAACAGCAACCGCTGCCAGGGCATTCAGGACATTGTGACGGCCCGGCATACGGATACTCAATCGGCCAAGTGCTTCACCACGACAATGAACCAGGAAGCTGGTACGGTCGGCCTGGTGCTCAATCTCGGAGGCCTGAAAATCCGCCTGTGTGGTTAAGCCATAGGTGACCAGGCGTTTTTTGACTTCGGGGATCATCCCCTGCAAGTTTTCATCATCCAGACAAAGGACAACCAGGCCGTAGAAAGGGACCTTATTGATAAAGTCAAGAAACGTTGAGCGGATTTCATCCAGGTCACTGTAGTAATCGAGGTGATCCTCATCGACGTTGGTTACGACCGCAATGGTCGGTGACAGCTTGAGGAACGAACCGTCCGACTCGTCGGCTTCGGCCACCAGGAATTCGCCCTCTCCCAACTTGGCGTTGGAACCTATAGAGTCAAGACGGCCTCCGATGACCACAGTCGGGATCAATACCGCCGTGAGAGAGGACGGTTGCAACCATGCTGGTGGTTGTCGTCTTGCCGTGGGTTCCGGCAATGGCAATGCCGTGTTTCATGCGCATCAGTTCAGCCAGCATTTCGGCCCGGGGGATCACCGGGATCTTGCGTCGATGTGCTTCCTGCACTTCGGGATTGTTCTCGCCGACTGCTGTTGATGTCACCACAACATCTACTTCCGAGAGGTTTTCGGCACGGTGGCCATAGGCAACCGTACCACCCAGACTTGCCAGTCTCCGGGTGATGTCACTCTCCTTGAGATCCGACCCGGACACCTGGTAGCCGAGATTGATGAGCACCTCAGCAATCCCACTCATACCGATGCCACCGATACCGACAAAATGTATTTTTTGAATCTTGCCGTACATAATCTTCCTCTTTTCTTAAACTGCTTCCGAGAGAACAGCGCGACACTCCCGCAACAATCGTGCTGCGGCACCACGTCGTGCCAATCCTTTTGCCGCCGCAGCCATCGACATGATGCTGACACGGTCATGGAGCAGGCCGCTGACCAGTGTAGCCAGGCGCTCAGCAGTCAAATCAGTTTCTTCCATCATCAGCGCGGCACCCTTGGCTGCCATAGCCTGGGCATTGACAGACTGATGCCCGGCAGCTGCGTGAGGGTAAGGCACCAGTACGGCTGGACGTCCACAGGCAGTCAATTCAGCAAGAGTCGTCGCTCCGGCCCTGCAGATGATCAAGGTCGCCTTTTCATAGGCCTGCGCCATATCATTAATAAAAGGTTGAACATTGACATTCGGCCAGCCATTCTCCTGGTAACCACGCAGAGTTTCTTCATAATCCAGAGCCCCGGATTGATGCACGATTTCGAGTTTCTCCCGCCACTCGTCCAGATACGGCAAAGCAGCAACAACCGCCCGGTTAATTGCCCGCGCCCCTTGGCTTCCACCGAATACCAACAGACAGCTCTTGTCTTCCTTGATAGGTGGACAGGCCTCCATTGCTGCGCGCACCGGGTTGCCGGTTAACACCGTCGCACTTTGATGAAACGCACGGTCTGCTTCGCTAAAAGAGAGACAAACTCTCTTCGCCCAGCGCCCAAGCAAGCGGTTGGCCAGTCCGGGCCATGCATTCTGCTCATGAACCAGGTACGGGATTTTTAATGTTTTGGCCGCCAGCAACACGGGAACGGAAGCATAGCCACCGACACCAACGACAACATCCGGTCGAAATTCCTGAAGAATCGTTCTCGACTGCCTGAAGCTCTTCACCAGCTTGCCGAGAACTTGCAGACGGACAAGCAAGCCAAGACCCCGCCCAGCCGCTCATCTCGATTGTTTTCAATGTCCAGCCAAGTTCTGGCAGCATACGCGCTTCGAGCCCTCTTTCGGTGCCGACAAAAAGAACTTCACTCTGCGGGTCTTCATGCTTCAGCTGCTCGGCCAGTGCAATTGCCGGGAAAAGATGTCCGCCGGTACCGCCACCGGCCAGCAGAAGTCTCATCGCAACTCTCCCGGCAGATGCCGTGAAACGTTCAGGAGAAGACCAATTGCCGCCAAAGTTGTCACCAGACTCGTTCCTCCATAGGAAAGAAACGGTAACGCCAACCCTTTGGTGGGGTACCATCCCCAGAACCACGGCCATATTGGCAAATGCCTGCATACCAATTAGAAAAGTGAGACCGAAAGCCAGATAACAGCTGAATTCGTTCGGAGCATTGAGTGCCGTGCGCAGTCCCGCGCAGGACCAGAAGCATGAACATTGATGCGATCACAATCACGCCGATAAAACCAAGCTCTTCACCGATCACGGAGAAAATAAAATCAGTATGTGCCTCAGGTAGATAGAAAAGCTTCTGCTTACTCTCGCCCAGGCCCTTTACCGACGGCACCGCCGGAACCGAAGGCAATCCAGCTTTGGATAATCTGGAAGCCTGTGTTGCTCGGATCTTCCCAGGGGTTAAGGACGCCATAATCCGCCGCCGCCGATAATCGACGTTCATAACCATAAAGTAGAGAAACGGCAGGGCTATCAAACCGGCACTGCCCAGGTACCTCAAGCGAGAACCGGCCACCATCAGCATGGCAACCGCCACAAGGCTTAAGGTCAAGGCACTCCCCAGGTCCGGTTGGGCCAGCAACAATCCAATCAATACGGCAAGAATCAACATGTACGACAGAAAGCCGCCGCGAAAGCTCTTGACCTTGTCCTTTTTGCGAGCCAGGGAATGTGCCATAAAGAGCACCAGACCAAGCTTGGCAAATTCCGCAGGTTGAAAGGTCAATCCCGGCAAACTTGATCCAGCGGGCTGCGCCGCCAACTTTCTTACCGACTCCGGGGAACCAGAACTGCCAGCAACAGCAGAACACACAGGCCCAGGACCGGCCAGGCGGCCTTGCGCAAGATGTCCAGATCAACACGCATCAACAATGCCATGACTGCAAAGCCAAGAAGAGCATAGATGCTCTGGTGCTTGAGAAAATGCAGGCTGTCGCCATAATCCCGCACCGCCATGATCGACGAGGAGGAAAAGACCATGACCACACCGAGACAAGTCAGACAGACCGCCAGTAACAGTATGGAATGATCGGTTCCCTGTCTAATTTCCATGACTGCATTCCCCATGCCTGGTCAGAGCGCGAAACTCACGGGTCAAGGGCGAAACCCGGGTGACCTGGCCACGTTCTTCAAAATTTCTTTGTACATATCGAAACTGGAGCACCCGGGTGACAACATCACCGTCGTCCCGGCGCTGCTTAACCGGGCGGCAAAGTTCAACGGCTTCATGCATGTTGCCGGCACGATGAATTTCGGTCAGTCCGGCAAAAGCCTCTGCCATACGCTCTGCGGCAGCACCGATCAGAACCAGGTGGGTGACCTTTGCCCGAACCGGCTCAACCAGAGCCGAGAGATCACCTTGCTTGTCCTTGCCACCGGCAATCAGACACAACCGGTTTTGCCACCCCTGACAGACTTTTCACCACACTGCCGATATTGGTGCCTTTGGAGTCGTTGTACCAACTGGCCCCTCTCAGCTCGCCGAGAAATTCCATACGATGCGGCAGGCCGGTAAACCTTTTGGCAGCACTCCAGGCAACTTCTGCAGGACACCCTTCCAGCAGTAATGGAATCAGGGCTGCCATGACATTTTCCTGGTTGTGCTGACCGCGAACCTGCAATTCGTCTACAGGAAAGAGGACTTCACTCTCCTGCCAACGCCAGATGATCTTGTTGCCGACCAGACTCATACCGGAATCCAGAGCAGATTGACTGCTGAAATAGACCCTGTTTGCCCGTGTTTCTGCTGCCGCCTGCATGACCAGAGGATCATCTGCGTTAAGAATCACCACATCATCCTCTTGCAGGTTTTCAAAAATTCTCGCTTTGGCCTCCAGGTAGCCGGCCATATCCGCATAACGATCCAGGTGGTCTTCAGTGACATTGAGAAGCATGGCGTAGCGTGGCCGGAAAGCTTCTATCGTTTCAAGCTGGAACGACGACAACTCAACAACGTACCAGTTATAATCATGACCGACAGCGTCGACCAGCGGTGTGCCGAGATTGCCACCGACAAAAACCTTTTGGCCCCCAGGCTTTTATCATTTTGCCAATCAGGGTCGTTACCGTCGACTTGCCGTTGGTACCCGTGATGGCAATCACTGTTCCGACCAGTTCACGCCAGGCAATTTCAATTTCACCGAGGACTGGAACCCCATGCTCACGACAGGCATTCAGAACCGGGATATCAAGCGGCACACCGGGGCTGACCACTATCAAGTCAGCCGCCATAAACAATGCATGCGTGTGACCACCGAGATCCAGCGTCACCCCGAGTTGCACTAATCCATCAAGGTTGCCAAGGAAATCAGCAGAACGGTTATCGGACAAGGTGACATGGGCGCCCTGAGCACAGAAAAACTGCGTCAGGCTGCACCCGGTGGAACCGGCGCCGATAATAATGATTTTCTTGTTCCGATAATCTCTCTGCATATCCCCCAACTTATCTATTTCAACGCATCTATCTCAGCTTCAGGGTTGAAAGGCCAATCAGGGCCAGAATAATGCTGATAATCCAGAACCGCACAATAATCTTCGGTTCCGGCCATCCTTTCAGCTCAAAATGATGATGTATAGGCGCCATACGGAAGATACGCTTACCGTAGAGCCGGAAGGAGGTTACCTGCACAATCACCGAGAGAGCTTCCATGACGAAAATGCCGCCGACAATCACCAGCACGATCTCCTGCTTGGTGATGACAGCGATGGTGCCGATGGCGCCGCCAAGCGACAGGCTGCCGGTATCCCCCATAAAAACCTGGGCGGGGTAAGTATTGAACCAGAGGAAACCAAGACCGGCACCGACCATGGAACCGCACAGAACCGAGAGTTCTCCGGCACCTTTAACACCCTCGATCTGAAGATAGCTCGACAGGGTTGCATGTCCGGCCACATAGGCGAAAAGCAGATAAGTCCCCGCAGCAATAATCACCGGACCGATTGCCAGACCATCGAGGCCGTCTGTAAGATTAACGGCATTGCTGGCGCCGATAATCACCAACATGGCAAATGGCACATAGAACCAGCCGAGATCCGGGTTAACACCTTTGAAAAAGGGGAACGCCAGGGTCGTCTGGAAGCCGGGATAAGTCATCAGGATCATACCGACACCAAAGGCAATCAGCATCTGCCAGAACATTTTCTTGCGTCCAGACAAACCGTCACTGCTCTTCTGACGAACCTTCAGCAGATCATCTGCAAAACCAATAAGTCCGTAGCCGACCGTGACCAAAAGAGTCAGCCAGATATACAGGTTACTCAGATCGGCCCAGAGAAGCGTCGGCAAAACGATAGCGAATAGAATCAGGGCGCCTCCCATGGTCGGCGTACCCTCCTTCTTAAAATGAGACTCAGGCCCCACTCTTCTGATGATTTGTCCCACTTGTAATGCCGAAAGCTTTTCGATCAACCAAGGCCCCAGCAGAAAGCTGATGACAAGAGCCGTAATCGCTGCATAGATCGTCCGGAAGGTAATAAACCGGAAGACATAAAGGACCGAAAATTCCGTATGTAGAGGGTAAAGAAGATGATAAAGCACGTTTACTCTCCGTCAATCGCCGCTAGCAGCAGACGTGGGCGTAGCAGTCTTCTGTTTTGCCCCACGTACTTGTTTTGACCCACTCAATTGTTGAGATGTGCGCAGGGAGGCCGTTACTTTTTCCATACGCATGCCACGTGATCCCTTGATCAAAACCCGGTCACCGGCCTTGAGTATTTCAAGAAGTCGCGCGACCAATCCATCATGGCTTTTGGCAACAAAGACCCTGTCGTCCGGCAATCCCGCATCGACAGCACCACGGGCTATCTCTTCGGCCATAGGGCCGAGAGTAAAGAGCCAATCAGCCCGCTCTGCAACAACTTTTCCTATCTGATGATGCACTCCGGTGCAGACGGACCCAACTCGAGCATATCCGCAAGAACTGCGATACGACGACCTGGAGAACCAAGATCATGGAGTGCGTCCAGAGCGGCATGCACCGACAAAGGGTTGGCGTTGTAGCTATCCTCAAGGACAACAATGTCTCCTGGCAACTCCAGCAGTTCCATGCGTCCCGGACAAGGCTTAAACGCTTCCAGCCCAACCACGATCTCCGGCAACCCGACACCGAGAACACTGGCAACTGCTGCAGCACCCAGGGCGTTGGCAACATTATGACGTCCAGGTAAAGGCAATACAGCTCGTTGCACGGCAGCATCAATCACCAGGTCAAAACTGACTGATCCGTTGTGGGAAGTAATATTGTCTGCCCGGATAGCAGCATCACTGCTGGTACCGAAAAGAACCCTGCGGACACCATTGGCCACAGGCAATATACGGACTTCCGGGTCGTCTGCATTGATCAAGGCGACACCGTCTGTCGGCAAATGGATGAACAGCTCCCCTTTGGCTCGGGCCACACCGGAAATGCCGTCAAAATTCTCCAGATGTCCAGCCCCGACATTGGTAATCAAACCGATTTTTGGGGTGGCAATTTCGGCCAAGCGGGCAATTTCACCGCGGGCGCTCATACCCATTTCGACAACTGCCCAACGATGCTCCGGCTGTAACCCAAACAAAGTAAGCGGCACTCCAATCAGGTTATTGAAGTTACCGGCAGACTTAAGTCCCGGCCCAATTTCGTCGAGAATGGCGGCCAGCATCTCTTTGCAGGTAGTCTTTCCTGAAGTGCCGGTAATACCGATAACCGGCCCAGAAAATTGCTGACGCACGGCGGCAGCCAGGTCGCCCAGAGCTTTGAGTGTATCAGTGACCTTGATGACAGGTACGAGCAGACCACCGATCATCTCCTCACTGAGGCAGGCCACGGCACCACGCTGAATCGCCTGTGCCATATGATCATGACCATCAAAGTTATCACCACGCAACGGGATAAAAAGATCCCCGGGCTGTAGCGTGCGACTGTCTGTGGAAAAACCCTGAAACTCTACAGATGCACCGTTCTGCATCAAATGCCCTCCGGTGATCTCCGCGACAGTACGCACATCCATGCGAATCATTGTCGACCTCCAGCCTGAAGGGCCTTGCGTAATTCCTCACGATCATCGAAATGGATGCGACCGGTGGAGAGAATCTGGTAGTCCTCATGACCCTTGCCGGCAACCAGCAACAGGTCGCCCGGCTGCAACAGGCTGACAGCAAATTCAATGGCTTGCCGACGGTCCGGGATGACAACATA